>Ga0247810_10000318_pt1 | contig 64571 bp, 57 predicted proteins | sample UWRJL119311C1_FD_179918 | JGI IMG/M metagenome (GOLD analysis project Ga0247810, IMG submission 179918) | Plant litter microbial communities from Arlington Agricultural Research Station in Wisconsin, United States - UWRJ-L119-311C-1 | ecosystem: Environmental > Terrestrial > Plant litter >...
TGCCCGTACATATCTGAGAGAAAGGATCTAAGAAGTATTCGACAGGAATATTGATAAACTGGGCATCTTTTTAGGTCTGTCCATGGAGCTACTAGAATTTGGACGATCAGTAAGATGGCTAGACTGAAAATTCCTTCAAAAATACTTTTGTTTTAACCAAATTAATCCCAATCCTTTACAATTGATATCTAAATGTGCCCAAACCTAATATAATAATCCTTCTTACCAAAGGTACTAGACTTACAAAATGGATATGAAGTGTACAAACGCAAGCATTATCTAACCATAATTTCCGAGGGAAGACCTCCAACCGAGAAATATCTCTCCCAAGCCGAATTCAGCAATCCACTTGCCTACATTGAAGCATCAGTACTACGCTTACTTGCATGTACTGGCACACTAACCAAGTATAACTTTTAAGAACGAGTCTAACCTTATTTCCAAGCGCCCATAAAGCTCCACGGTACTGTTACCTCTCCAGTAGCTACGCAATGGAGCGTGTAATGATTTATAAGACGTGACAAAAGTCGTTACGAAGTCATAGCTGCGTCGTTATCAAGAATACTGTCCGCCTTCACACCACCTAAAAGAGCCGCTCTCCCCACATCGCTTTTGAAGATATCTACAGCGCAGCTTACCTCTACAAAGTCTTCCAGCTCTTCGCTGACAGTTTTCAACTTCTCTTTAACGGATGACACACCTTCTGCGAAATATTAGTAAATTTGTAAGTTGATTGATGGGGAAATCCGGAGGCATATATATTTGTCTTAGGAGCTTAGAAACCCAATACCGATGATGGCAACTTGGCGAAGCACAACTAAGACAGCCTTCAAGCCTCGATCTTCCCCTAGAGGGAATGGGTTTGAATAAAATATAGATTACCGAATCCGACAATGTGTCTTGCTGGTGCTGGTAGTAAAATGTAAGATTGGTATGCCTGACAATGCAAGATTTGATAGTTAAATCTCAAGAATTCTTTACTCTGAGAAATGCCTAGATATTACTCTTTTGGCATATTCTGAGACTAAATAATTCTGGAGAAATAAAACAGAAAGTCTGCCTCAAGAGCATCAGGCTTACGATTTTCATGGCCTCCTATCGCTGTTAAGGCATGTACGGCCTCCATCACTAGCCTCTCTTTGGCCTCGTTTGACAGTCTTGGATACCGCGACAAAATCTCATCCTTCCCATTCTTGCCTTTTGAGTCGCTTATTCTAGTTTCTGAGCTCATGTTGACAACATTGGTCAAGATGTCCCTCAATCCTGGGGCGGGATTATTGTGACTCTCATACTGTGGTAGTTGCGGCGCAAAAGTTATTTTGTTTGAAAGAACTGGAATTTCCTTGTTTGGCTGAACTATAGTCATCTTTATGTTGAACGGAGCAATCTCATAAGCTAATGAGTCGCAGTATCCTTCTAATGCCCAAATCGAGGCACAGTACATTGGCATACCCGGGGTACCAATATGCCCTGATATTCCAGTGAGTACCATGATATGACCAGTGTGCTTCTCACGGAGAAGTGGAAGGGTTGCTTTGATGAAGTTGACTTGACTGAAAAAGATGACTTCGAATTGGTCTCGGACCAGGTTCTGTGTTGCAGCAGAGGTGGACAATTCTTCTACCGTACCAACAACAGCTGCGGATAGAGTTAGGATGCCCATTTTAAAATAGTGAATCGATTAAAGACAAACCTTCAGAAGTACAGCAGAGAAGAATATCAATTCTCCCAAAAACCTCGACAGCCTCTGCAACTGCTGCCCCACACTGTCCCATAATCCTTCCGTCACACCTTATGCCCCGTATCCTATCCTTCCAGCCTTCCCTGTCCTTCTTCGTGCTCTTGCACTCGTTGATCAATTCCCGGAACTCCCTACTTCTCTCGTCGTCCTCAATTTCAGTAGGAGGTAGCCCCGCCGCCACATAGTCACCATGAGACAGCAGCAGTCTGATTAAGCGGACAATCAAAGGAGACAAGGCAGAAGTGACAAACCATACTCGGGGCGAATTGTGGGTTGCTATTGTACGTTAACATTACTCTGGAGCAAAGATTCGCAACAGGTCACTTACGGAAGGATGCGGCTGGGAGCGGGAGGTTTTGCGCATTCGCCTCAGACTTCTTTCGTTCGGCCATTGCGGCTCGGACAACTCAATAGCGTGTTAGGAGCCTTCATGAAGACTTATTAGCAAACTCAACACATGTCCTAGTTTGTGGCAGATGTTCGAGGTACGAGGCTGAGATGATTATGTATTGATGATGTCGGCAAATCCAGAGCAAGGCTGACAGCTTCTAGTGCTGTCGGCAAATACCCACCCAATCGGATCGCTAAATTTACTGTGTAATGGAGGTCCTCTCATTCAGCTAACAATATATTCTCAGACGATCATCAACCAAATTCAGCCATTTTGCATAACATTTCACATTTCGTGGCAATACTATAAAGCTAGATGTGAGAAAATATATGTGTTCTAAGAATTTGATTGGAGGAGCTCAGGGGACGGTGGATCAGCCCCTTAAACAACCGAACCGTCCCGCTTATGTAATACAAGTTACACACAGGCTATTTGGGCTTTGTTTTGAAATATTTTCCATATCTCTGATGGGAATTAAACACAGATCTCATTATGCAACAGTGGTTGAAGGAGAAACTACATTCAATTGAATATAATGAAAAGCAGCTACCGGGCCTTAATGTCTGCCATGATCTTGTGTGGGCAACTCATGAAACCCTATATTCAGATCGTGACTTTGATCTCCTCAGGACTCAGCAGTTATTCATATTTGATCTATCTGGACCAGATTCTGACCCCAAGTGAACATCTGACATATCAACAGACTGCTGTTCCCGCTTTCCTCTTCATGCGTTCCAAACATCCGTCGTCGTGGTTGTCAAGGATCATGTATCTGAAAAGCGAAACGAGCCGTCTCCTCTTGGTGACCTCCATTTCAGCAAATAGGCGCCGATACACCAACTGTTAGTTCATATGCATGGACCATGGCTAATTTATCACCACGTTGAAAGTGGTGTAACGACATCTGGTGCCTGTATCATATAGATACAAGAGCTGGAGAAGGATTGGACTTGGTCAGGACAAGATGAACTCCTGCTCCGAGCGGCTACCAAATCCCTGGATAAACAGGCACAAGGTATAACGTAACTTCGATCATGGGACTATTCATGCTTTATGCTGCTCGAACTGGTGAGAAGAAGCGGGAAAGAAACGGTTGTGATGTCCGGCTTTAAAAAGACCTGGCGGCATAATGCACTCGGAAGTATATTGTGAACGTTAAAGACGGCTATCTTCCACAAATGTGACCAATATTAGGGCGTGGGGTTCTAGACCTGGGTGGTCTGCACCTTATCCTGGGAACTGAGTTTTTGAGGCCTTTGAAAAAGACCATTGAGTAAAAGATGTGGATGTATCCACGCTAGCAGGTCTTCTCCTAATGTACCGAGAGCCTGATAGCTGGACCACGGGTGAAACTCAAATATACGTGACCTGGTACTAGCAGGTCCTGTAAGGATCCTATCTTAGGTGTGTTGTACGAAGGAGCCACAAGCTATAAGTGAGGTCAAGGATACCCAGATTAAGAGAGAGGATTTGATAGGCTTGCTAAGGGAACGATGTGCCACATCACACTTGGTTATAAAAAGAGTGTGGGTGACAAAATGATCTTCCCGAAGTCAAATGATGTTGCATTCGTGAACAGTGTACATTCTCGGGCTGCACAGCAGCCGGTTGTCAAGAAATTCAGCCTCGACATTGTTCTAAATCAACATGTTGGTTGCTTTGCTCATGGTACCAGTACAAGCTTTGTTAATTTTGCAGTTTATACCCAACCTCTCTCATTGTTTTAGTCGCTCGGCATATCTTGCTTGACTGCTTTTGCAGCTGTGCAGCCTATGAGGAAGTAAGGCCGTTGAAGATGAACAGCCCTTTCCCTCCGACTTACTGTAGGCTACATGCTAGCTGCAGAGAAACGTAAGGTTACATTGAATTCTCACCGCATACCGAGAGTTACTCTGTGGTAGCGAGAGACGCAGCAGGAGATGTGCATGCCGAGAAAATTGCAACGGGCGAGCCATGCTTCTGGTCCAAACCCTAAGGCCCATCACAATTGTCAAGACAGAGAGGCTGGCGGTGACACGAAAGGTATAGACCATAACTGAGGGAGCGCTTATATATAAATGCAAGGCCTTATACGAAATATATGGCGATTAACTTGACACCTGGGCGCTTCTACATTGTCCACTCGAGGCTGAGCGACATAAAAAGTCGGACAATTTCTGCCAGTGAGACGTATTACGCATGACAAAAAATCAGGTACATAAGCTTCGACGCCTCAGGAAAGATTGCAAGCAATATAGAATAGAGTACCTGTCAAGTGCCGACCGGGACTGCGGGAAAGGTGGATACCTCCAAAAGGATCAAATCAGTGTGAGATTCTGGCGGAAGTCAATTCATCCAGAAAGAGCCTGAATTGTCAACCGACTTCCGAGCCCAACAAAGAATGTTTTTTGGAGCCATCATGCACACTGCCATGCTGAATCCAAGGCACCATGGCAATGAACCTCTCCAAATCTGAGGGAAAGAGCTGCATATGGTGATTTCTTGCTGAGAATGTGGAATGGTCGAAGTTTTTATTGACGTAGCGTGGTAGTATTATCGCGTGTGATCGGAGAAGTCCCGTTTGGCTCAACCGCTGAAGGCTGCTCCGTTCAAGCGAATACCCTTACGTTGATAAACGGCCAATGCGACGTTGGCTGTGGCGTAAAGATCACCAGGGGAATAGAGGCGGAAGCACTGTAATATTACAATCCTGGCCTCTTAAGATTAACGCGACAGGCTGGGCACATCGTAGAAGTGACGAGCAAAGGAGTGACGAAAGGTCTGACAACAAGTAGTATGCTCACCTTGCGGTGAACTAGGTCCGTGTAGCCAAAAAGAGAGTCGACGCCTAAGCACACTTGTCCCTGTTCTCATACTATCAGTGAGGAAATCCGAAGGTCATACAACGCTATGATTTGAGCAGAGATTTAAAGCGTCTCAAAGCTGAAGGGGGAAATTTTCCGCACGCTGCATGTGGATGGAAAATATGTTGGGCGTGGAATATGAAACCTGCACGCCGTAGTGTACGGGAGATCTAAGAGAGAAACGTGCCTCCATTCACTTATCCTAAATGCCCGATTCGTTATTAGAAGCAATATGCTTTGAACCCCCAACATCGGCCAAATCCGTATGGTGGCGCCGAGGCCGACAAACACAATACGAATGAATAGAAAGTAATTGCTGGATTTCGCTGTACCAATTTAATGAAAGCGTATGCATTTATAAACCAGAATTGTGCAGTAGTATACTTATCACAATTTGAAAAGGTGGAGGAAAAGCTTGATTGCTCGTCACGTACAGAATAAGCGCCGGCAGGAAGCACTGAGATTTGTAACAGGAGCCATTGCTTCTTTTCCAGAAGAAAACGCTGGCAATCATTACAGGGAACTAGTATAGCATAAGCACGTTAGCTAAGCATACGCGGACCATCAGAACAAGACAACAACTACCATGTGTAGCTGAGGAGCATGCTGAATTGAGACGCCTTGCTCGTCAGTGGTAATCCCGTCGGTTAGTGAAGATGGCAGCCACTTCAAAGTACAATTTTGTATGAAGTTCAGACAAACGCGCACTCTCTCTAGGCACATATGCACGTGCATAGCTATCGAGGAAGGTGAATGCTCTTAATGCTTCCATATACTTATGATGAAGATGTGCCCTGCCCTAATTAAAGGCATTGCGCAAAGCCAATTTCCATGGCGCATCCACGGCTTGAAGCGGCGGATTCTGTTTAGAGGCGTTCTTTTAAAGCGTCTCCAGATCTTCTTACGCTCGCCAATGGTCAACTGTGAACGAGATGAGGTGGTGATCTGTGTGGCGCGTATCATACTAACTTAGTCAGGATATTGGAACTCCTGACGATGAATCTATCCTGCTCTTAGATCATAGCAAGTTGTTTTTCACTAGGCGTCTCAGCCTTATGGAGAAGGTAAAAAGGTGTGATACAAACACATCGATCAACCCCTTTAATCAAGCGAGATGGGTGGGTTGTTCTAGGACCTGTAAGTTTAGCCGTCACATCATCTTCCTAGAATGGATATTAGCGTCAGTTTCTGCTTTGGAGATTTCGCGATCCAGATATCACAAGAATAGCCCAACATCGAGTAGACCCCAAATTGAAACTCACAAGCTTGTAGCATAGTTCCTAATTGTAGAATTAGTGTGTTGTACGTGGTGGGGGAAGCGGACCAGGTTGAATTTGTAGGTGGGTAGCACCTCCAGTATCCCAGCGTCAGATCCTCTGAGGGTCCATGGTAATCTATGATCTCAGCGGGTCTAGGGGCGTGTATTATGCACGCCATGATATTTAGCCTTCCATTGCATGCTTGAGCACTAATGATTTTCAGTACGATAACCTTGTTGAATACTATGAGCGGAGAGAAAGGAATTCACGGGTTGAGGTCTCACGAAACTCTTGTCGAAGTATCGCGTCTACGGTACATTGCTACTTTCTTTTTCAAAAAGAATATGGGACAGCATCCTGGCCTGACTCGAGCATCTTCCGAGTCGTACTTGGTACCCTTTGGTCACACTATAACGGCTCCTTGCTGCGGCGGATGTCCTTTCCGCCGAACCGGGCTTCAGACTCGATATAAACAGAGATCGAGGTCAGTCACTTCCCCTGCGAGTTCTCTAACTTCGCGGGAAATACAAAGAGGGGCGTAAACTTTGTCGGGACCCATCGTTGTCGTCTTGGATGGTACAGACGGTGGATTCAGGGTATATTCAAATAAGATGGAGTTTGGCGCACAGACATCGTACAGAACCTACTTTTCCGTATGATCTTTGAAGCAGATGGAAAGGAGGTTCTGATCACCTGGAGGGTGGGAAAGTCGAAACAACAGCGGATGTCCCGACCCCCAATACCCGGTACTGGATAGGAGCGTTGAAAAATCAGAGCTTGTTCGAGCAGAGCGAAGACAAAAGTCACAAGAGTCTCCATACTTTTGGATGCAAAGTGTGGGCACCCGTTTGACTCGAACATCGTGTAAGACTTTTCAAGATGAGAGGACTTTTTCAAAGTTAAAAGAAGATCAGCTGAAATCTTCAATTGCACGTTCACAGAAGATCCCTGTGGCGTTTGAGATCGTAAACAAAGAAACAAGCTCAATAAAATTGGGTTGTTATTTAGAAACGAGGTGGTCCTTGGTAAGATTAGATTCAACAACTGGTGCTGTGCTGTTCACTGAACTATGGCCGGGCCAGTTGCTGGGCCGTCCTGAAGGCAGCTCGAGATAATTGTCGTTGCGGTAGGTAGAAATTTCGGAATGTTCTTGCTCGTAGTTGTCAGGAAGCCTGCGATAGTTAGCGACGGGACTCTGAGCCTGTCACGATGGTTGTCGAGTTCGTGCTCTTTCGTCGCGATATAGGTGCCTCAACCTTCGAAGGTTCATACCTTCTGCCTTCCTGTCTTCCCACCTCCCGACCATTCTCTCTACTGCAAGCCGTGGTACTTCTCAGGAGAGTAATCTTGATTTGGAGCGCGTAGGCGTGGCTTGGCCCGGCATCAGATCTGATTTTATCCTGGTCTGAAACTGACCCAAGCTTGCAAGAGTACCCGTTGGCCCGCAAGCATCCGTCCTATCGCGACATCTTAGCATCTTAGCATCTTAGCAGCTTAGCATCTTTAGCATCTTAGCAGCTTCTAAGCCTTCTACTGCTTTGCTTGCGAGTTTCTAGCGCGACGTTGTGGCTTTGCCCCCACACGAGCTAACCAGCTTCACCTACTTCCTCCAATCTCCAACGACATCGCAGACTACACACGTCTCAGCTACCAACAGGTACGACGACGGTGGCCTTCTTTCCCAACGCTACGGAGTCGGAAAATGGACAGAACTGCATTCGCGCAAGGAAGCCTAGGTGGTGTCTTCTGCGACATTTTGTTTACTTGCAAAGCTTACTGGTTCTGGAACTGCCACTCGCTACCAAATTACATCTACCACCCACTTGCAAGCATATTTACATTACCCGTGCCTCGCGCTCTGCTTGCTACCCGCCAAGCTCGCCAGATATACGGGCCATGAGGATCATGAGAGTCTGAAAGCATGTCCATCAGCCGCCTGGCGGCAAATCCATAGTTGCATCATGGGCCAGCAGAAAGATGTTGCTTGCTGGATTGCTTTGCAATCTCGCATCCTTAGCTGCATTGATAAAGTACCGTGCCAAAGATCTGCCAGCCTTTTACAACTACCTGGTTGAGCAGCAGCTTGGATTCAGGGCTGTCACGTTCTGAACACTCCGTAATCCCGCTGCTCGCATCGCCCAACTTGGGACTGCCATGGTTGGAGTCTGGAGCCGTTGGGGGCTGGTTGGGCTACAGCTTCCGTTGTCCATTTGTGACAATTGCGATGCGTCGACCCGCGAATCACCTACCTTCCCATGCGCCATAGTCCAATGGTTTATACCCCAGCCTCGATCTCTCCGCTTGCTCCTTGTCGCATTTTCGAGCCCCCTTCAAGACTAGGTGAGATCGAATGCACCTCGCAAAGCTGCGAACCCCCAGCCTAGCCTGTTCTCTCCTTCTCCTGTTGGTCCACGGCTGCTGCTTCATCTCAGTATCGGATGACTGCGCCGGCATCAAGGTCTCTTCCCCCAGTCGTACACTTAACTTACTCATCTTGCCCACCATCCAAATATCCACTCTATCCTCAAAAGGGTACTATCCACCTTTGCAACGATATGCTGAACCGCAATTTGCCAGCTTTCACAGGCTTTCGAGAATTTCTGCACAACACACCAGCCTAGTCTTTAACCATATGCCTTTACTTCCTCCTCCCAGTCGTGCTCTCTAGCATCCTTCGGCAAAGATTACTTTGAGCACGCTAAATTGTTTCTGTCTATTATTGCTCATTGCTAGCTACTAGCTTGCCGTCCGTGCTTCGACTGACATCTGGGGCTTGAAGTCAAACCTAGTTATAACCGTGCATCCCCTGTACTCATCTTCCTCAGCATCGAATAATTCTCCGCGTCTGGTCCGCAGCCACAACGGTACTAGTTTGGTTTAACTATACGTTCTGTACAGGTCGGCCCTGGAAGAAAGGTTGAGGCCTGTACGGCGCTCATCGGGTCCATTGCCCTTGCTGCGGAGATCATATCCTAAGCTTCATATCAGGAGCCTTAAATCTTGCTGCATATCACCCACCGCTGCTCGTCGATCGAACGTGGGAAGCAGCACGACCGTTCCCTTCGACTTAAGTACCATTCGAGTTTCCCAAAGAGGAATCAGCACGTCATATAACCAGCCTTCGATCTGTACTTCATTTGGACAACGCAGGGCCATTGCCACGACGTTGAACCTCTATTTACTCTTGGAAGAGTTGGCTTTCATCTCCATACTGACCCACAGCCATCTTCCTGGGACTCTGATATCTCGACAGTGTTGACTGGAAGGCTTTGCTTCATGACTTAAGCTCAGAACTTGGAAGCATCGCAGTCTTGACTACCAAAAAGATCGGAAATTACGGGCCTAGATGTCTTGAAGACTGGGCTATTGCAACTGAGATTGGTTTACTGGCTTTAAACTCTCTTCCCTTCGAGACCTATAGGAAGGTTTATCGCGGCTTTCTGGGACCTTTGCTTCGGAAGATTGTCAAAATTGACCGACTCTTCGAGAGGCTAGCATACTACGAGCGAGTTCCATGTGAATATCTCTGCCGTGACTAGTCTTCGTCCTCAGCGGCCCTCACTTTCGTTTATCTCAAGGCGCCAAAACTGCAACTCTGCAGTTCCCGAGTCGACCGTACGGCAAGGACGTTCAAGAGCTCGAATCCAACTAGTGTCTCCTACGCAGCCAAACATAACTCTCAATGCTTGTCACACGGCCAGTTGATACAGGACGGAATACTTGGTCTTCAAACAAGCTCGGGGCTCTCTATCCACACGCCGCGTCTCCACGCATGTCGAACTTTGAGCCACTGCCACCGCAGCCGGACTGGCGAGAACAGTACTCCCCGTTTCCCCTCTCTGGAGAGAATGGGTTGCTCCAGCCATCATTTGAGCAATCATCAAGCTCCAACAACTTGCCTGATAACCATACTCAATCCGGTAGTGCAAGACCTCAATTAGAGCACCGGCATAGTATTGGACCACTTCGAAAAGAGTCTCAATCAACGCCGACAATTGAGCGACCAGATTCTGCACCTGTTGATAGTAGTATACAAACCAATAGCGCGCTACGTAATGATTCGCTTGTATCCACGGATTCTACAGCGCTCTCGCTTGGGTCTCTAGGATCGAACCCATTAAGTTCCACATCAAGCGCGCCAACACAACAAGGAACATTAGCAAATATTGAGGGAGAAGACACGCAACCGGATTTGAAAGATGAAGATGATGAAGACGATGATGATGACGAGATGCTTGAGGCAGACGAAGGTAGTAGTGCAGTCCCACAAACGGCAGCTGAACGTAGAGCAGAGCGGAGGAAAATGAAACGTTTTCGGTACATATCCGACGCTTTCTGACTATACTTTAAATATGGATGTACTGACTTGTTTATAGCTTGACTCATCAACAGACTCGATTCTTAATGAGTGAGTTCGCAAAACAAGCACATCCTGATGCCGCGCACAGAGAAAGACTTTCTAGAGAAATACCAGGATTGAGTCCCAGACAAGTTCAGGTCTGGTTCCAGAATAGGTAGGTAAAACGTGCAACCAAGATCTTGGGATATATCGTTAACAGTAGCAGGCGCGCGAAGATAAAACGGCTGACAGCAGATGATCGGGAACGAATGATGAAGATGAGAGCCGTACCGGATGATTTCGACAACGTGCAAGCTTTACATTCGCCCTATGGAGCAGTTCATGGCATTGGGACCCCAATGCAATCGCCTGTGGATTTTAGCCCAGCCTACTCGGATCATATGATGCGCCCTTTGATGGTAGATACTATGCGAAGAAATGACCACGACGAGCACATCTCACCTACTGGTATTAGTCCGGCCTTTGGTCACGTAGGTTTCGGTCATGGTGGATCAATGGGAAATGCGGATGTGCTGTCTCCATTATCGATGACTTCGAGTGAACGCTATTACCCAAGTCATCTTTCAAGCCCGATGAGTGCAGGACCACGAAGTTCAAATCCATTTGATCGACAGAACAGCTACCAAGCACTGTCACATTCAAGACAGCATATACGACCTCTTCAACCACTCCAGCTGCGGGAAACAATGTCGAGGACGCGATCTGAATCGCTACATTCTCCGTTGAGAACAAGTATGTCTTGGAAGGGAGATACGCTTGATTACGGCAATTACCAGACCGGGCAGCCAAGTCCCCAACTCGGTGGGAGACAACAGTCAGTGTATCAATCTGATCAGATTGGAGCTAACTCTGTCAACGCACATCAATACGATAGCAGCACCTATTCCAGTTCGTCTAGTCTCCCCCAAATTTCCAAAAAAATCTTGTGCCCTAGATTAAGATCATTTATGCTAATACTTGAATTAGATACGAATCTTCAGAGCTCACCAACACAGCTATCTTACTCGCAAACGTCGCATGGGCCGTCAGCTTCATTACAGCATTCATCACCAACAGCAATGTCACGGCTACGCGCCTCGTCATCAGCCTTCCCACCCGGTCTCGATCTACGGAATCAGTACCAACGTGGCATATCACAGAGCTCGGCCCACGGTGTACCGACACCACGTAGTAGCTCCTTCTCACATAGCTTCAGTAGTGGTTTTGCTAGTGCTCCACTCACTGCTCCGGTGGATTTCCAACTACCAAGGACACCAATTGACGGGCCCCGGGATTTTAGCATACCACAGTTATCAGCGCCTATACAGCCTCCACACGACTTCCAAAGCGCCTACAGTTCAAATATCAGTTCCGTACGAGGCCAGCAGAACGAGCGAGAGTTTAACAGCCAAAGCCAGCAGAACACGGAGCAAGCGGGCCACTCGCATACACAGAGTACCGACCAGCAGCAGCAACAACAAAATAAGAATAGTGAAGAAACATCCTATCTCTCACCGGTGAGATATGAAGCTGGACAAAAGCGAAAACGCTCCTTTACGATGCCAGGTCACTTCGAAAGCTCCTAGCAAGAATGCTAGAAAGCGAAGATGATCGATATGTGGGGGATACACGGCCGCAAATGATAGACAGTGAACCGGTATATGTTGAATACTCGAGTGGACCATTTATGCACAAACAAAACCATAAACAAGCGCTAAGAGGGAGCACTCTTCGGCAGAATAAGACGGAGAGCTATCCAATTGATTTGGAGATCTCTTGCAATTCTGACTTGGTCCCAGTGACCTTGGATGGAAGAAAGCGCGTTTGGAGGTCTTGGAACCACAGATAGTTAAGGAAACAGGAAATGGGTTATGGAATTGGGCATGGAGTGGGCACGCAATGCAGAGAAAGGATCCCGGAAAATGATGTTACGAAATACTTCTTCTTACATGTGCATACTATTTTTGCTTCGATTAGGCGTGAGCTGGCTCTTTAGCTGTGCTTGTAGATATTTCTCTGAATGGAAGGTTCTTTTTCGAACGAGATCGCTTTATTTGGAAACTAAATTAACACTTCACCATACTTGACGAAACATAGGAGAAATAAGTTATAAAGAAGGAATGTTTATGATTTTGATTGCTTTCTTGTTATTCTAATAGTCATAGAATCTAAGATTGTTAATAATCGCGAAGTAACAAGGAAGAGGGAAAGCTTACCCTTTACCACTTTTCTTTCCTAACCAGCCTGCATCCACCATTTTCTTGAGTAATACGCTTGGCCTGTATTTGGAATCTCCAGTATCTTCATACAGAACTTTCATGATCGCCAAACACGTATCGATGCCGATGAAGTCCGCCAACTGTAAAGGACCCATAGGAACGTTTGTTCCATTCTTCATAATTGAGTCGATATCATCTCTTTTTCCAACGCCAGTTTCCAGGCAAATAATTGCCTCGTTAATGTACGGCATGAGAATTCTATTAGCAAGGAAACCAGGAGAGTCAGCAGAGAGTGACGGGATCTTGCCCATTGCTTTACAAAACGCTATGGCAGTATCAATGGTTTCCTGGCTTGTCTGAAGACCAGTTATAATCTCAACCCCCTTTTGAATAGGCACCGGATTCATGAAATGGGTTGAGATCACGCGAGATGATGCCAAGGTATTGGTCGGGTCAGTTGTGGTAGACGCTGCGATCCGTGTGATCGAAATCGAGGAGGTATTTGTTGCAAGAATTGTGTGAGGAGGGCATATTTGAGCAAGGGAGCTGAAAATAGAGAACTTCAAGGAGGGTATCTCAGGTACGGCTTCGATCACGAAATCGACCTCGGAGAGAGCATCCATAGATGTAGAAGGCTCTAAAAGGGATCTTATTTTATCAGACTGTTCTTGTGTAATTCGTTCCTTAGTGACATCCTTAGCTAGCAATTTATCTATGACCTAAGTTAGCTTCCTAAATCTTGTTGCTTCATCTTGCATTGCGACTTGCCTGCAAACTTAAGTCCTTTATCAATAGAAGCTTGATTAGTGTCTACAAGTGTTACAGGAACCCCGGCTCTTTGTGCAGCAACAAGTGCAATGCCTAGTCCCTGTGATATAGTTAGCTCTGCTGGACAATATTACTTTGGAGAGGGCCGCATACCATTTGACCTGCCCCAATTACACCCAGTCGTTTGACATCTGCGGCAGCAGCAATAGGGCTAGAACTGAAGCATCTGGTGTTTCTAGAGCCTCGAATAAGCTGCCGTCTCAATATTGGGGCGATCATCATGGTGATGGGATGAATATGGTGGCTTGAATATTAAATTCTCAAATTAACATGTAAATTGAGGTTGCAGATGTGAGTACAGAGCATCCTCATGTGGATTCTATGTTTAAGCTTATTCCGCCTCGGTTCGGCTTTATATGCCGTTATCGTTCAACGTTGCCGAGCTTGCTTAAGCCGATTTTTGCCAAGGACTATCGGCGACAGGGGTTCGCGTTCTCGACGCGTTGACCGTAAAGTGGTTTGGGACTGAGGCGAGCATGTTCAAAAAGTGTTGACGAGACACAACGACCAAAGACCAATGCAATGGATTTCGGACAAGGCCGCAAAGACATCGTTGACCCAGAAGTCCGGGCTTATATCTCTAGTCTTGTTTCTGCAGTAAGCAACTTAATCTCTTAAACGATGGCAAAAGTTAACACGGTTTGTAGCTAGGAGGGAGTGGTGCAGATGAAGATGGTCGATATGTGCTCGGAGACGACGCTTTGGCTTGCCTTCGAGATCTGAAGAAATGGCTCAAGCTATATGATGAGAAAGCGAATCGCTTAGATGTTGCGAGGTGTTTGGCAGAGTCTAACCTCGTGGGTGGTGATCTTATTCATATTCTTGCGTCTTGGCCAGAGAATGCGACGGAGGACAGAGTAAAGCTCAAGATTGCTTTGGCGTGCTTGGAACTTCTGGTACCTCTCACATGGCCACTGGAGAAGACCGAGATGACAGTCAACCACCACCGACATATTCCATTTCTACAAATTGCCCAGCTTGGATACAAACGGTCTATAATCAACTTCGATGGAGCACGAATCCTGCATACAGCTGTCAGATGTGCTCTACCTTCGATGGCAGAACCAATGAAGGAAAGGAGTACCCGCGACGATGGCATAATCAAACTCCTCCTCTATTTTCTTCGTAATATTGCGATGATAGCACCTCCCCCAAACGTTCAATACGAAGGCGATGAAGCCGAAATATCTAGATCCGCGACTATTGGCGCCTTCGATTACCAGGATATATTTCAGCTACTACTCACTGTGTGTTCCACTATCGGCGAAGAGTTCAACACCCAAGATATCATAGTCATGGATGTTCTCTTCCATCTTATTAAAGGAGTAGATATTGAAAAGCTGTTAATGGATGAGGAAAAAGCCAGTAATAGTAAGGTTGATGACCTGGTGAGACTTCGTAAGAAGGAGGCTGCGATGCTGCGAGAGTATCAAAAGGAAGCTCCTTCGAGGCATGGCAGATTTGGGGCTATGGTCTGGCTTCAAAGAGAAAATCATAAACATACCGTGATCTCAGGTCAAGCTGCCTTGACGAGCAGCCGCAAAGGACTAGCTACCATGGATGAAACCAAAAAGTTCAAGCCACCGCGCCGGGCCCTTAAAGGAGACAATGGACCTATGGACTTTGATACGCCGGTTTCACTCAATGTTCAGGCCAACAAGTACCTGCGTACATTCGTCGAAGATTTCTTAGACTCCGGATTTAATCCTCTCTTTGGTCACATACGAAAAGCAATCGATCGGGAAGCCGAACGTATAATGGATTATCATCCGAGACAATTCTTCTACCTAGTTTCCTGGTTTCTGGAAGCCGAGCGGATCAGAAGAAGGAACAAGAAATCAGCCAAAAGCATGAAGTCTGCAGCTCCTGGAGATCTAGATAGTTTCGCGCTGGTCGCGAGCGTATTGAATCAGGAAATGTTTGTCACATTGAATAGAGCCATGGATTCAGCCTATGAAAATAAATCATGGGCGGATCTCAGTGCCACTATGAAATGCTTTACACAGATACTTTTGACAGTCCAGGAGATGTCCGAGTCGCCACTTGAAGAAGATCAAGAGATTGCTGAAAATATCTTGAACCGTATATTCTATGAAGAGACAACACACGACAGGGTGGCTAACATTACTCGGACTTACAAAGATCAAGGATTTGGGTATCTAGATTCTTGCACAGAGCTTACTCATAACTACATGCGAATTCTCGAACAATATTCGAAACAAAATGTGGATATGCAGGTGAGGTCAAGGAGAAGAGTGAGAAAGAAGAAGAAAGCAGCCAATGCGGCTGGAGACATTGACAACAGTAACGACCTTGATGAATCAGATGGCGAAGATGAGTCTAGAGCGGAGCGGACATCTCACGAACGTAGATTTGACTTTGCACGATTTGCATCAAGATTCCTCACTCAAGGCTGTATCGACACTTTCGTCACATTTACCAAGTTTTACAATGATTTGAAGCCTCTTCAGTTGAAAAGGTCTCACAGATTCTTCTACCGGGTCGCATTCAAACAGGAAATGAGTGTGATGTTGTTCAGAGTTGACATCATTGCATTGTTTTACAAAATGATTAAAGGCCCTGAAGGGCTTGATTCACAATCGAGCGTCTACAAGGAATGGGATGAGCTAGTCAAACAACTAATCAAGAGGTGTACGAGGAAAATCGAAGAGCGCCCAGAACTTGTTGTGGAGATGCTCTTTTCCAAAATCAATAGCACAGCACATTTTTTGGAGTATGGTTATGAAAAGCAAACTACAAGCACGAAACCAAGGGCAGCAGCAGATTTAGAGGTCAAGCCTGGGAAGGAATGGCAAGAGCAAATTGCGATTGTTGTTAGCGCGATGCTTGACCGGAACGAAAGTGACTTTATTCAGTGGACTAAATCTCAAATTACTTTGGGAGAAACTGATCGGAGGAGCTGGGAGAGAAGAAACCAACCATTGCCATCAGTAGAAGTTGAAAGGGGTCCATTAGGCGAGGAAGACGCAGCGCCACTTGTGGTAGAAGAGTCGCCTAGACCACCTATAATTTGTACGTTGATGTATGATTTCAAATCTATTTTGCTAACAGTTCAAAGTACTTCAACCTGGAAATGATCCAATAAAATTAGCGATGTTCAAGAATGGATTTCTGCGCCTGCTAATGACTCTTGTTGGGTTCCAGCGTCTTGGCGGCGATGATGATCCAGAAGCTTCTTGGATGATTCCGTCGACTTTAAGCGCAGACCAGCTCAGGCAGTCTTTGGATTTGATCAACAAATCGGAGTTCAGCCCGCCAGTTTTCGACGATGGACAAGAGGCCGGGGATTTCATCCGTAGGAAATCTGCATGGAATGCTGCCGCGAGAAGACGACAAGCATTTGATGATGAAGACGATGGAATTGATAACGATGATGCTGACGGAGAGCTTTTGTTCCCCGCCGGTGGGCCTACCCCGATGAACAAAAGCGATGCGTTAAAGGCATTGAAACAGACTCGTCGCAAACGGCGGCGGGAAGGAAGTGAAGAAGGGCAACATAACAGTCTCACCGATGAGCAGCTTGAAGCACGAGCAGCTGAACGGAGAGCGAAGGAGCTTGAAAAAATTCGAAAAGTTAAAAGCCAGCTTTTTGTCACGAATAGTGACGAAGAGGACGACGAAGAACGGGATAAGATTTTCTTCGAGGCGGAAGAAAAGCTTCGGCAGCGGTCTAAGATCACTATCATGAAGGAGTTACTAGGTGTCGGCTCCAAGGGTAAAGCAAAGCGGCCCGAACTCGACAAAGGCAGGAAAAGAGAATCAAGTACCATATCTCTCGATAGTGAGAATGATGATGTACCGACAACTCGTAAAGGAAGGAAGCTGAGCATCGCCTCAACCACCGGCGATGAAGAGATTATCGCTGGCAGTGGAGCATCCTCGCCTGCTGCACGAGGTGGTCCACTTTCTGACTCGAATGACGAGGCTACAGATACACCAATGTCTAGTCCTCATCTGAAAGCATCAAAAGCGAAGCGACGAAAGCTGTCTAACGACGACGATCAAATAGGAGTTCAGTCAATGCTAGACAAGAATAGCAGAAAGGTTACTGATTCCGATGATGATGAGGATGGGCCTATCGTAAGGCCGGCGAGGCAGAGAGTTAGGGCTGGCTTTATCATGGACAGTAGTGACGAGGAGTAATGGATCTGCATCTGGGCTGGTATATGGGAATATTATGAGTACAGGATAATGACGGTTTGGGTTTGTTTATATAATGTATAGCGCTTCTAGACTGCTAGAGAATGCAAGAATGGTGCTCCTTGCTATAATCATAAGACTGTGTCATAATCGAAGCAGGTGAAAACCCTCTTCCAGTTAGCTCTCCTCAAGCAAATTATAGCAATATGTTCTAGGTTGAATTTGACACTTTGCGGCACTTCACGTCTGCACACAAAAGTTTCCACAAGTAACACCATAGCTTATGTACCATAGAATATACCGCGTTTAGATTACATCCTCTACATGCTTGAGAGCACCTCGTCCGCTCCTTAGACCGTGTTAGATTGAGAATTTCCTGAATGGTAAAACATAGAAAAGGGGCCTAAGCGACCAAGGAAATTTTGCCAAGACTAGCCCAGCATCATCCAGAAAAGGTTATCACCTCCAGCATTCCTCTCACGACAACACAACCTCTAACGCCCCGTATCTAATCAGTATTTGAAAGCCATGGTGTTAAATTTATAGAAAACGCTTAATAATCCAACAACTTAGCACGGCGCGGAAGATGGCTGACGCACAGATCAATCACCAAGATGCGAGGGATTATTGGCAGGGCATTGATGCGGACGTGAATGGTATGTTGGGCGGCTTTCCATACATCTCCAAAGTGGACCTCCAAGGATCGAAGAATTTTCTTGTCAAGCTGGGAGTTGGGGGAAAGGGAAAAGCCAAGGTTGATAGGGCGGTGGATTGTGGTGCTGGGTAAGCTTAAGCCTCCTCGGTTTGTTATTTATCCATTATGAATTAAACATATCGGTTTAGAGTGTCAAGTTTGAAAATCCGAGGCTGACCAGCTTATAGTATTGGAAGAATAACCCAAGGTCTTTTGCTCAGCATTGCCTCGACTGTTGATATCGTCGAACCGATAGCAAAATTCTCGGCTGCGCTCGAAGGTAAAGAAGGCATTGGCAGTATCTTTAATGTTGGATTAGAGGACTGGAATCCTTCAGAGTCCACAGAGTCAAAGTACGATTTAATCTGGAATCAGTGGTGCCTTGGTCACCTGACTGATGCACAACTGGTGGAGTACCTGAAGAAATGTAAGAGGGTATTAAAGATAGGCGGTTGGATTGTCATCAAGGAAAATATGAGCACAAACGGAGAGGATATCTTCGATGATGTTGATAGTAGTGTCACCAGGTATGTTCAAAAGTATTTTGTGCTAAGGAGGTTGTAGTTAGTCTAATACTTAATAGGATTGATGAGAAGTTCCGGGGTATCTTTCAAAAGGCAGGGTTGGACTTAAAAAAAACAGAAGTTCAGAAGGGACTACCGACTGAATTATACCCTGTCCGGATATATGCTGTACAGCCTGGTATAATGTGAAAGCTGTGTGAGAATGATATAGTATCCCTTTCCAGAATGGGAGAACTCGGCACAATCAGCATGTATGTATGATTCGGAGGAGGAATGTATGCACGGATTTATCTCTCTTGCGCATCTATCTGTCGAAGAGATGGAGACTATCAAATTGAAACTCCATTTCAATTATGCTTCATCACACAAGACTTCTTCTTTTAGAGACAGTCAAAAGCTTCCGCACATATACATTTTTAAAACTTAGCACTGTCCACCCATATGTAGCTATCGACATGGGACACCTTTCCTCCTAGAGATCTCATCACCCCTGCACTTTCCTCGTTACTAGCACTGACATGCGAATGTACCCAGCCAGTCTCGCCAGTAAACCCTATTACTTTGAAGTCCCCTCTGTGTAACTGCTGTAACAACTCCACAGCAACGTAGCTTGCTAGACCCTTACCTCTTTCCTCGGGCAATACGTACAGAGTTGTGAACCCGCCATCAATCCCCACATATCCCCAAGCCACCAGTTTCCTCGATACATTCAGGAGTCCGACATTAGGGAGCATCAGCATCGTAGATGCCTGTCTTGGTATTGATGATGTAGAGAGCACAACTTCCAGTTGGTCTTTCGGTACAGTCCCAAGCGTATAACCTTCAGGTAGAGGACGACGGGCTTTAGCTTTGGACGCTACCTCAGCTGTGGATATTGTCCAGAGGTTCCAGCGCGTAGATCTGGCAAGAGCGTCTCTCCCCAAAGTTAGCTCAGTCACAGCTTGTGTGATATAGTCATGTAAGCATGAAAACTTGAGCATCGGTGAGAACGGCCAGCCAGGTGCCTCTGGGATGACACTGTTTTTTAGAAAATATATTGTACTCTCGACATGAGATCTCAGAACTTGCTGCTCGTGAATAGAGAGCGCTGGAGGAGAAGGTTCTGCATCTTAGTCAATATCTACTTTCAAATGCTGTTTGCATGTTGATTTAAAATCAATAACAAAGGAGTGTGAGCATTTCATTCTCCAATAACTAAACATACTAGTGATAAGAGGATTGAAAAGCCATATATGTGATTCATCATGGCGGGAGCGGTCCGCAAATAAAAGCGTATACACTTCGGGGACTTCCAGAGCGTCTCCTATGCTCTGTGGCGGGAATGTTGCTGCGAATTGACAATGCCTAGATGGAGTATTGTGGGGAGCTTGAAGTCGTACATAGAGAGCGTTGCTGATAGGCAAATGAGGCTTCAGAAGTGGGAGAAACGTTGAAAGAGCAGTTGATTGAGGGTGCTGGTAAAAGGTTGGATTTGGTAGAGACATGGTAACTCTGTCACACTCTCGCCTTTTTAAGAGTTTCAATTTTTAGGTGGGAATTTAGTAAACAATTGGTTAGTATAGGAGTGTTTCGGGGTAAGAAATACAATGATAAGTTCTTTTTCAACAATCTAGGAAAGACGAGCTTTGAGCAACCGACCGCAGTTCTAGAAAGTTGCAAAGAAAAGGATTGAGTCACTCGCCTGGTGATGAGGCTCATTGGTTCTCATACATAAGTGGGGCATACTGAACAGAAGAGTTCACAAACAGCACAAATCAGCACTTGCTTTTTCCTTGATTGTCAATCTGGTAAAGGCCAAAATTATATTTAGGGCACGGGGGGAACAGTAGGACTTGTAGAGATTCGTTCGTGCTCGTGATACTAGTTTCAAAGACCCACAGACAGAATTGAAGTCACCTGTTATTGCTATACGGACGGATATCACGGAGAGATCATGAGATTAGATTTGGTAAGAAAACTCGGGTTGGGCGTCTTTCGGCAAATTGGCACAACTGGATAGCTAGATGCAGGTTATATGCTGTATTCTTTTTTGAAGTAATGTAACCATGAGCATTAGTTTAGTATCCTCCTCCACTAAAAATCAAATCAAACAATGCCATTAGCAGTACTGAAATGCTTTTCTGTGTAGGCAGTCGATGGCGGTTGCATAGACAACAGGAGGTTACACAAGATGGCACGTGTCTTGAGAGCTTGGAGGTCCAAACATTTCCGATTCTCATGGTTCAGAAGGTTGTTGTGTTGCACTGTAAAGTTTCATTCTCTGAATTGGTGGTCGTTATATGAGTAGCCAGTTTTGATGGCTTGAAGCATAGTTTCACAGTGTTTGCCAACATAATTGTCTACTCTCCAATTTGGAGAATGGTATGCTAACGTGTTTCATTTTTGCTTGCAGCACTCATGTGAAAGCTCAGGCCGCCAAGTCCTCTAGAATAGTTTCTAGTTCGTCTTTTTTGAACGGAATTGATAGAATCTCAGTCCCTAGAGAATCAAAGTGACTTTCTATCATTTTGTGGTCGTAAAATCTATTTTTCAATTAGTCAGACACATTTTTAGGCATTGCAAATCTTACTCTTTCAGTTGAGTCCTGAAATTCATTTCTGTACTACAAATAAAATCTTCCACAGCTTTCTGATATAGAACCCTGAACTCGATTCCAAGCTCGTTTTTGGTCGCATAGCCGGCTCGTGTCTCGTTTTCATCTTGGAATCCCTCAGCAGCGGCTCGTGAATCGCCACTTATAGATGCCAGCTGTTCTGTTATCAAGATCTCGTACAGCTTCCGGGCCTTTTCTGGTAAACTTTTCAAGACAAAAGCTACTCCCCCCTTTCCCCCAACTCTTCGACTGCTCCTACCCAGGAGCTCATTGACCTCATCCACCACATCCATCTCAGAGGTGTATGGTTGAAATGTGGTACAGTCATGGAAAAGGAAATTAAATGTCGAGCGGAGAGAGCTATCCCATAGCAGTGGAAAGGATGGGTGGTCAGCCGATGTCACCATATGAACTTGTTTCAAGGAGCTGATTCGGGAGAGTATGGCTTGTATGGTGGGCTTGCGAAGAGCGATGCCATCGATAGAGTGCAGGATGATAGTGACATGTTTCGTTTGGTCCTCCTCGAGCAATCCAATCAGGCTCTCAAGCATTTCTCCCGGCTGCGACCCTAGTCTTATGGGAGCGGTTCCTGGTTCTAAAATCGCGGTAGCTATAGTGTTCATTATATCCTTGATCAGCGTTATATTATGAACATAACCATTGACGACTACAATCTTGTCGTTGATGGGGTCCGTCTGCGCACCATCCATGTATTCCGCAAACTTCATTAGAAGCGTTCTCTTGGAGCCAAATCCATATATACACAGGTTGAAGCCCTGACTAAGCTCGAATTTCCATTGATTAAATGACTTTGCATACTCTTCTTGGAGGAACGTAAGATCCTCCGTGAGAGGACTTTTGTAATTACGAGCAAGTTCAAAATACTCCTCATGGTCGAGCAGTGCTAGTGACGAAAGGTTACTGTTACTTGTCTTGGTTCTCCCAGGACGGTTTTGCGAAAAGTATAATTCATGAGGTGGAAGGTCTATGGTAGGGCTAGGGGACCGTTTTTGACTTTTTCTTGATTTCCCTGATTTGCGCTTTGAGGGGGTGTCGGGTGCGATTTTAGAGCTTTGGTCTTCTGAATCTGTTTGGTCTTCCGTAAGCTCAGCATCGTCTTCAACTTCGCTGTAAACACCGTCAAACAGATCATCATCTTCGTTGTCACTGGTTTGTCCTAAGGCTGAGCGTTCGATAATGGCGCGGGCGGTTTTTTTCCTAGCCGATCGGTCGATATGTCTTTCTAATGTTGGGGTTTCATCTAAACTGTGCTCTTTATTCATGCGCCTTTTCCGGTAATGTGGTTCGACAACTTCCAATACTGTTGAAATTCCCTTCTCATGTTCCCGTATTCTGATTTCTCGGCTTGCATCTTCCTCCTCGAAAGCTGTGTTTCCTTCCTGTCTACCAGTTCGCTCAATGTCAGCCCCTTTCCTCCCCCTTTTATTGCTCATGGTTAAAGTTTTGGGGATGTCATCTTCGCCGCCCAGAGGAGTGGATGGATCTGTGCGAGTCTTATTATCAACTTCGCCGTTGCCTGTAGAGTCGCTGTTATCGAGGTTATTGTAGCTGCGCTTCATTATTGTCTCCTGCCTAAGGTCAAACTGAAGAAAAGAAACGCACTATGTGCATATAGGTGCAAAATTAGTGTACATATTATATTATACTTCAATTGACCTTCTACGAAACGTACGTCGCGCTTCGCGTTCGGCAAACCTTAAAAAGCTTAGCCGGTTCCGTAAAGCTGGTGCCGATGGATAGCCGGGCGGGTCATGGCGGCGGGTATAGGAACAGGGGTACGCGTGAGTAAACAAAATGCAATACACGATAGGAATCTACAACCATCAATCTGAGAAGCGTTCTTTCTTTACTGCAAACAGCGGCGCGGTATGAACACTAAACATAATTCATAAAATACTCGTGCGACTTCCATGCAATGTTCAACTGGTGGATGAGCCGTGGTGGAGATGGAGATCGTATGCAAGGTAAATACAGAAGTGTGCAAGTACGCAAATCACTAACGCCTTCTAGATAGTGTTGAAGATACAGAACCACCGGAAACACCAGCGCCTGTGTTTGCGGTGCGTGCTTTGAAAAGTGCAGTATGGGGAACTCCAGCACTACCGGAGGACGAGACCATCCACGAAGTGGAGAAGAAGAAACATGACGAGGAGAACAAATCCTGGAAACAGATGAAATTGGCAGACATAGGAGCAGTTTCGCCAACCAAGCCTGCCGGAATTTTGTTGACCCCGGGCATTGGAGCTGCGCGGCGTAAGAATGTAGTTTTCGGTACAGAAGTTGTAGACAATGAGGGAAAGAGTGCCGCAAGGAAAGCAGTATTGAGGGACGGTTCTAACACCAGCTCCTCACTGGAATCATCTTCAAAGTCGAAAACAAAAACATCTCTCACCCGGACACTAGAAAACTCTCGACAGCGCAAAGTCAAAAATCAGTTGATGGAAGAACGCAGTAGTCAAGCACAGGAAACCAATCCACTAGTTAAAGAAGGGAAACCACTAGAAAAGAAGGGGATATCAGCGAAGCCTCAGCAAGGCTCGACCACAAAGAGGAACACTTTTCTAGAGGCGATATACCCATCAGCTCCCGGAGTTGATAATGATGGGGACATGACAATGGATCTTAACGAACCACATTCTCAATCGGGGAAGTATTGGAAATCTGAGTTCGAGACTTATCAGGGTGAGATGAAGGAGCAAATGGAGAAGACTCTTAGGTATAAGCAGCTGGCAAAATCCTATGCCAAGAAGAAGGATACCGAGGCAAGTGAGCTCTCTGCAAAATTGAAGGAAGAGCAGAGTCGAGTACATAAAATGGAAGCTCGGATGTCAGAATTGTCAGCAAGAATTGCAATTGATGGATCAGATGATGACTCCCCAGAGCTTATCAAAGAACTAGCTAGACAGACTGCTTTAGCTGTACAATTAAGGTCTCAAGTGCAAGAATTCCAGGCAGCTATGGAGGGAAATGCGGACCTTGCAAGCTATATGACTGGAAAGCCTCTATCCTTTCCCCAAGATGATCAAGCACCAATTGGAACGAGTGAAGGATCACGGAAGACAAAGACCCAGCTCAAAGAAGAAACGTCTCTTCGAGAGGAGGTGAGGCAATTGCGACAGGCATTAACAACAGCCGAAAAATCCTCAATGAACCTCCAAGAAGAGAATACGAGATTGACGAGAAATTTGCTTCACAAGGAAACGCGCCTTGAGAAACACCAGGAAAAGTCAGAGAAGCAGCGTCTTTGGTTAGAGGAGCAAATCCGCAAACGGGACGAGATGTTGCGAGATCTGCAAAAGGACTATGACTCATTAAAGGAGCAATTGAAAACCCAGCGTCGTGAATCCGAGCAGCTTATGAAAAGGAGGCATGATCAGCCTCTAAATTTGAGAAAGGAGCCGCCCTCAAGTAACGACGCAGCATTGCAATCAAAAGAATTCCAGCACACCCTCGAAAGAATGGTACCTGAGAATCATAAAATTATTGCAGACTCCCCCACGCAATTTACGGAACTTGGAGAACACATCCGAGATAACAGTGTTTCTATTAATACCAAAGATATCAGTCCCCAATCCAGACGTGCTCAACAAAAACCCTCGCAATCCTCGCACGATCAATACTTCGACAGCCAGATTCCAAGTTTTTGCCAATCCATAGCTCAACCATCTAAGATTTTGGCTCCTTCAAGATCCGCTCACTCTCACACGCCAGCTGGTTCACCAGTAGTAAGACTTCAGGCCTCCCACCAGGCACTAAGTGAGATTAACAACAACTCAAGCAGCATACGTCATCACCCAGCGTTTGCAAAAGCCGATCTTCTTCGTGCTACACCTCTTCGTAGTCGAAGTGAGGATGTAATGCTGGCAGAGCCAAATATGGATCTTCCATCACCAGAGCCTTCATTACTTGGCCTACCAAGTCGGCCTCGGTATGAGATAAAGTCTCGAGGCAGTCCTGGACCTTCAATGTTCAATCTTGCTTCAAGTCCACCGAAGCCGACCGTGAGCCGCTCTCGAAGCTTCGATGGCCTATCTGCGCAAAAATCCGACAGAGACGTTGATAGGAGACGGCATGCTGATATATCTTCGAGCCGATTGTCGAGATTTGAACGCTCTGGCTCCAAGGGAAAGTCAACTATTCCTCCAGAGAGAGCGGCAGCTGCGAGAGCCAGACTACAGCGAAAGAATGCAGAGAAAAGAAGGGCGCAATCACATAGTATGGACAAGGAGAATGTTCGATAAGCAAATACGCATAATGACACTGGCGTCTGTTTGTCTGATTTGGCCGCAAGAATCCCTCAGAGAGAAACTTTAGTGGTATTAGTAGGAAGCGAGGCGTTTGGTGTATTATGATACCACTTCCATTGGAGTTATGGCATCAAGATCAGTTTGTGTTCAGCTTGAGCCACCCTCGGTCTCTCCAAATGGGCTATTAAATAATAATTTATCCCTTGTCTGGGTTTCGGCACTCAAAATAGACCGTAAATACAGCCGCATTACTTGCTCGTTCTCAAATATTTACACACTTGATTACTCTTTTACAAAGTAGCGTCAACTAATTCCTAGTACGCCCCTACACTCCTAGGTGAACCTCCTATCCTCCTTCGCTTAGTTGCTTGAGAACAAGTCACGTTACTTTACCTACATCGGCGTGGCGGCAATCTTTGTGACCAAGTAAGTATCTGTTCCATTTCCGAGGAGTCGGGATGGGCAAAATCGTCTCTGTATCCGTCCACAATGAATGTTTTCTTATCCTCTGAAGCTCACGAACACATATTGTCAGCCATGATGCGCTTGGATAAACTAGTGCTCCCCCATAATGTTGGTGGATCTAGACTTATCGCATACTCCGTACTTAGCTGTGACACTATTAATAATCCTTGTCATTACAGGAGTCAGGCTCACTTCCCTAGGCTAACGATTAAGGTGAGGCAAGACCGTCCGGCTGAAGCACCCAAGTTTACTTTAATACCGACTCATTCACCTGTTCTCTTCTTCAATTGTTCTGCTTCACCCTTTCATATCTAATTCCCACTCTTGACTTCTTCTTTCGAACGCCCGTTACGTTCCCATATCGACCGTGACGCAAAGACGACAAACCAATACATAATACCTACCCCTAGATTCACAGAAACGCCAACTGGACGTAGCATAATTCTTCAGGTTACAACCTCCAACCCAAAACCCCACTGTCGTTGAGTCTGCTCTGCCTTCGAATTCTGGTTATTAGAGCGCTGCCTTTTGGATCCCATCTCTTCTCACTCACGTACATTCAACCACTGCTCAGCAACCATGTCTACCTCGTCGGGAGCCAAAGCCCGACTCATGAGCGAGCTCAAGGCTTTACAGAAGGAAAAATGGGTTAACATCGAGGATAATGAGCGCGGACTCTTTATCTGGAACATTGGGCTCATGGTTATCAACTCGGACAGTGCTTTCAACGGCGCCTATTTTAAGGCCGAGATGACCTTTTCCGACACTTACCCTTATAGCCCTCCAACCTTCAAATTTACTCGTCCGATCTACCACCCAAACATCTATCCCGATGGCAAGTTGTGCATTTCTATCTTGCATCCACCCGGAGAAGATGAGCAATCAGGAGAATCTGCAGCCGAGCGTTGGTCGCCACTTCAAGGTGTCGAATCTGTCCTTCGTTCTGTACTCCTCCTTCTCGACGACCCCGAGATCAACTCTCCCGCAAACGTCGACGCTAGTGTCATGTACCGCAAAGACATAGATCAATACAACAAGAAGGCGAGTGAAGCGGTTGAGGCATCGAAGAAGGATATTCCTGATGGCTTCGTGGTACCAACAACTTTAAACACCCCACCACCTATTAAGTTTACAGATGACGACGATTTCTGGAACGAGAGCGAAGGCGAAGATGACTTTGGTGCCAGCGAGAGCAGCGGGGACGATATGGAGGAAGATGACGGCGAGGAGGAATCCGGAGAAGACAATGAAGAAGAAGATAAGTGAGAGAAGCTGATCATCTTGAGTCTAGGAAGACACAAAGGTTGTGATGGTACTTGGGCGAGCATATCCCGCTATTATCATCTATAGTCATGGCTTTGCGATTTCTCTCAGGGCGTTAACGGCGGCATACATCTATGGCATATTTCATGGCTTTGGGGAGTTGCTTTATTAGACTTGGCGCATGGGCTGGCGGATCTTGCGCTCTTTGATAACATATACTATAGGTTTGGGAGGAAACTCTCTAGGAGTACACAGCGACAACTACTTAAACTTGCACTTAGAAGGCCTGCGGAGCGTTGTTTCCTCTACACCAGCACTCCCTGATATTCAGATGTGACATATACGTGAATACGTGAGAATGGCGATATGCATACAGTAATCTATCTAGAAGTTCTTGATACTGGTCCAGGAACTGAACATGATATTATCCAAAGTAGATTATTCCCGTCCTCTAAAAAACACCAATCATTTCTAAATGCCCCTAATGTCTGATTCTTTTTTGAGTATACACTGCTGAAGTACCTGTTATGTTTGGCAACAAAAGATAGGATATATCGCATACGATGCTTTGTAACCTAGACAAATAAACGCTGCTTTCTGCCGCTGTAGCATATTCCGCACTGGTCTTGTAATAGTAATTTAAATAAACCATATCTTTCAATTCAAGAGAAGCTGGAATACCGTATTATGTGCTGTACATAGAACTTTACCACGTGCAGGGGGGCGATTAGATAATGAATCCCTGTTTGCCGCGTCGTCCAAGCTCTTTGAAGTAAAGTTCAACCTTCAACATAAGGAAGTAGACCTTTCATAACCCAACTTCCTTACAACCTTAAGCTCCGACTTAGCTACTAAAATCAAAAAGCGATACTCTTCATGGTCAGGAGAAGCCTCCACCACCATCACCGCGGCTTCTGGCTGCTGAGCTGTGCTTATTAGACAGTTGCGACAATGGCGCAAACAGAGCCCTCGGACCAGCTGGTGAAGGAGTTCCTGGACATGGGATTTGCTATGGAGGAAAGAGAAGCCAAAGAAAGACTCAAGGTGCCTGCTTCAACTGTATCCTATACCGCCAACTTTAAGCTGATACCTAGCAGGCCAATAACCTCAGTATTGACGCGGTCATCTCCGAACTCTTTGACAATCCAGATTCAACCAAGGTATTCCAAACGCCGAAATTTATAGGTCCAATTGGTGCTGAGACTTCTCTAGTACCAAGCCTCCAATCTAGTATGGGATGCTACCCTTCACGAAGCAGATAGAGATGGCAATTATGACCCTGGTGCTTCTACTGGTAATACCAATCAATTATACCTGGAATTAAGGGAGCAGATTGTGAACTTATTAGATACTAATGGGAATAGGTTTCCATATCCAGTCACCGGATGAAATTCCACCTGAACGGCAGGCACACCTGCAAGTTAGTGCTGGAGCGTCTAAAGCACCTTCTCGGGTTCCCTCGCCTCATCCTAGCTTTGGTGGTGCAGATAATGGTTAGATCTTAGTGAGCCTCGGATTGGAATACACTGACAAGGGGTGAATTCAGATGATGACCCAGAAATGCGCAGAGCAATTGCAGCGTCTCTTGGGAAGACAATCGACCTAACACAAGAGCAAGAGAGTGGTGTCACGGATTCCAGAGCCGTCTTTGGCCCGGCGCAACGCGATAGTTATGACGGTAACTGGGAAATGGTACTTTCAACAAAATCTGATAATCAACCTACCGAACCTGAACCAGCAAGTCGGAAACGAGACCCCAGTGCTCCAGCCTTCTTGAAGCCCGGCAAAGGAAATCATTGTCTTGGAGCATTGTTGACAATATATCACGAGATACCGCTTTTACGAGAGATGTTCCTCGACCGACTGAATGTTCTGCCAAACTACGGTGGCAGTAATGAGTGGTGGGCTGGGAAGCCCATAGAGCTGCCCGTTATTAGCGACGAAGAGAATCCATCCCATTTCGAAGAGGAGTTCAAACATGAACTCCAGCGACTTATGGCATTTCTAGACAAAACCGATCGTAGTTATGGCTCCGTCGATGTACTCGCCAATCTTCAAGTGGTAAAAGATGTATATAAACCTCCTACAAACACTCTCGAGAGCGCCACACTAGAAGTGTACCGGCGTATATTGCGTGACAATCCCGAAAAGTATCAGAAGTTGTTCAGTCGACCATTTGACGGAAGGGAAGAAGCTCATGGCTTCGCAATCTTTGAACTCGAATTTCCACTAGAGGAATCCACAGATGAAACAATCTATGATCTGGCCGATGCAGTCATGTGGCCTGGTGGGAGTCCAGACCTCGATACTGCCCCATACATAAGTCATATTGCAGAGGTTGTGAGCTTTCAGTTGACCAGATGGACGATACACAAAAAAACCAGAGTAAATTTCCCAGTCATATGGTATCCTGACCGCTATCTAGAACCTGCGAGAGAAGCGGCCTGGCAAATGCGATCCAAGAAACCTCTTATCCAGACAAGATTAAAGCAGATCAGTGACCTTGAGAACAAACTTACAGGGATGAGGGAGCAGGCAGGTAAAACATTCACTGTTCGTGAGATGTTCGACGCAGCTCTTCAGCATGATGTTGATCAGGTGGAGGATTTTGACGCGGGAGAAGTTGAAGATCCCATGTCGTTGAATTATTCACCTAAAAGCAACAGTCTTTCTGCTCAGCTAATGAAGCTTTTGGAAGGTATTGATCGCAAAGTTGCAATACTAAATGAAGAAAGGGAACGTTGCAAGGCTGAATTGAGGGAATTATCGAAACTCTACACAGAACCTTCTGGCGATCTTGACCAACCCACTCTGCATAGATACACATTGCGTGGAGTATGCACGGGTAAAAATACGGTGTATATCTGTAGACCGGCAGAACCAAGCCTGATTGATATTGAGCTCGAATCAGAATCAAATCAGGATCAGTGGTGGCGAATAAATTATGCATCAATGGACCCTAATCCAGTTTCTGTCGAGGTAATGTCTTTGCAGCTACGGGAACGACTTGATACTGACTTTGGTAGAAAACTACGGAGGAACAAGTTCTAGAAGCAGCGAGCTTCAAATCCGAATCAGGAGGACCATTGGTCGTTTATGCTAGTGACAAGGCTATGCAATGGGCATCCACAGCATTGCCAACAGCATTAGAAGTTTGTGCTTTCCACGAGTCACACAAGCAGTATACTGACCAGTTCTAGACATTTGTTAAGAGGGACAATGCTCTGTTCAAATCGGAGTTTCCTACCGATATGAGTTCTCCACAGTCTCCAACGCCTAAGTCACCAGGCAAACGAAAATTCAATGAGCACTCTGATATCTCCGATGACCCTCCTGCTCTGATACGCGCCAGCCCGGACCGGAATCGTGCTCATGTTACAGTATCTGAGAAGGAGATCAATGGGGGAGATGACCTATTTCCCATCGTAAGTTTTCCTGCGAGAGGCCTTGAGAGGTGCTAGTGCAAGCGTGAGTTGTCCTAATATACTAATCCCATATTTATTAGTATGAAAAAAATCAATTTCCATCCGCAGAAGTCACTATGGGTGTCGATCCTACTTCCAATAGCCAAGAAATGCAAGAACGAGGAACAATGCGGATGATACCAAATGGTGTTCTGCGAAACCACCCAGCAGCACAATCTAGCCGCACGATTGATAATATGGATTTAGATCTGGTGGTAGAGGATGATAATGTTGCTGTTGAGAGCAAGGCGGTGAGGCACATTGAATTTCGCGGAAGTTGAGAAATGAAGAAGAGGCATATTTATTGGAAAGAGATGAAAGAATGTACAAATACATAATACATGCATAGCAACAGGTGACAAGATTGTATAGCGAATACCCGGTGATAGATATTAATGAACCAAAGACATGGATTACCTAAATAACTCTCTCGATTTATATGAGACATTACTCAACTTTGAACTCTAGTCAACTGATCAGTAGAAACTGTCAACTTCGGAACACGGAATGCTATGTGAACTATGGCAGTGGTGCTCGATGATCCAAGCTACAAGGTCAGATAATAAATACATGGAGCACAGCTCCGCAACTACACTATCTATCCACCTCGACCCACTGGCTTTTTCCAAGTTGGATATTTACTGTTTGTACCACTTCTAGCACAGAAGCAGCTCACAATTCACACGCACCAGTGAGCTAGGCTTTTAGATGGTTGCGCGTGTTACATTTAAGTCTCTGACGGGATTTTTGGATTCAAAGCGTCGATAACAACGTATGCATTTTCGTTCTCAGCTATTAAATCAAAGCTGTAAGTGCGGATACCTAAGGTATGCATGTTATTCGTTTCATAATTTCGTCTCATCCCAATCCCTTCCCTCCCCAATAATTTGCCCAAAACACCCTAATGCAAATGCGCCATTGTATTCACTCTTTATAATATAAGAAATGAACCACATGCTCTCATCATTGGATTCGCTCCCATTTCGCTACGCTAAAATCATCCCCTTTCCTCAACCACTCTTCTGCTTTCTATTATAGAATCTCCTTGAGCTTCCGCTTCTGATCAGGCGTCAAGGTACTTGGAAATTTGACATTATATTGGACGATGAATAGGCCTCTCTGGTCGGGTTTTTTGCTCAATGGCATGCCCCAGCCTGGGAATTCTTCTTGGCTTCCAGGCTGTGTTGGCCCGCTCTTTTCGAGGTTGATTTGTTTGCCATCGATGGTGGTGACCACTTTTTTCCAGCCGGTAAGGGCTTCTTTGAGGTCGAGCTCAACATTCACTTTGATATTATCACCTTCACGGGTGTACAAAGGATGGTGTTTCTGGATATTGTCAGTTCAATGTCTCAAGCGTATTTATAGGGAGGATTCTAACCTCTTCCACAACAAAATGTAAATCTTGTTGTCCCCCTTCTTCTTGGTCTCCCACACCCTTGAATTTTATTTTGCTTCCCTTCTTCAATCCGGGTTTGATGTCCATTTCTAGTACTTTGTCCTGGGTCGTTCTCTTGCCCGTTACCTCGTCGTATGCCTTCCGCTTGATCTTCATTTTCTTATGCGTGCCTTTAAACAGCTCTTCTAATGTCAAAGGTAGCGGTCGTTCGACTGTCGTGACCTCTGGTGTGGCTTGTCTCCTTGAGGCCGATTCCGCACCATTGAACCGCGCATTTCGAGACCGCCCACCACTACTGGGACTCGGCCGAGCCTCATCAAAGATGTTATCAAACATTGAAGCACCGCCGCCGCCCATACCACCTCCACCACCTTGTCCACGTAGGAACTGTTCAAATATCGTTTCTGGATTACTGAAGCTGAAACCACCACCATTAAAGTCATAATGGACCCCAGATGACGATCGACCGCCACCTTGCGGCATTCCTCCCCCGAAATCGAAGCCAGCAGGCATTCCTCCTCCATATGGGTTTCCACCCGCGCCCGGTTCTGGCGGTGGTGGGCCTCCCCGGGTTACGTATTCCAGGCCGAACTGATCATACATCTTGCGCTTCTCGGGGTCGGAAAGAAGCTCGTAGGCATTGCAGCCTTCTTTGAAATTCTCGGCGGCATTAGGGTTCTTCGTGTTCTTATCGGGATGGTTCTTGAGTGCGAATTTACTGGGGATTGTTAGCATAGGCCTTTGTGGTAGAAGGTGGTGGATCTGTCTTACTGGTAAGCTTTCTTGATCTCATCTTGGGTCGCGGTAGGCTTGACGCCCAGCTTATCGTAGAGTTTTGTTTCTTTCACCATGTTTGCAGTTGAGGTTGCAAAGTTGTGCTGGTGTTACGAGAAGAATATACAGAGGAATGGTAGCAATAGGATCGGAGGATTTGTTCCGGTCCTCCCAATAAGAGGGTCAGATATCGTGGTCTGTATTCCTGGCAACGGAGAATTGGGAGCAGGAAATGGAAGAGTCTGGAAGAAAGAAGGGTGGATGGGCGTTGGGTGGCAGGCTGTGCCGGTCGTGTGCGATTACCTGTGACAGTGGGTGTTGTCAAGGCTGTTTGTTGGGGTCGAATATCAATTAATCACTGACTGGGTTAACCAAAAGGAATCCTTTGCGGTACAAATCTTGGAAGTATAGTAGTGTCTTGATTGGAAACTTGTCGATGTTATGACTTGGGATGTTGTTGTTTTGGATGGAAGAAAGGAGCGGGAAGTTTATATGCAGGATGGCAATGAGAGCTTGGAGGTTCGGAAGGGCGAGTGGGCTGTTCCTGTTCTTGTTCTTGACTTGAATCCCCGCTGTCCGCTGGAGCAGCTGACATCACCGCCATTTCGCAGGGTGGAGGGGCAGACACGAACCGACAGACATGGCACAGCAGCGAATCTTCTAGAACCTTCCTGATTGGTCCATCTTGAACCAAGTAAACAAAACTCCAACGGCATCACCATCACCATCACTATCACCGTCAGCACGGCCAACATTTATTCAGGTTTTGCTGTGGTATCCGCGTCGATGTTGGTTTTAACCACAAGCATAGACTTCATGATGGACCATGCACTTCACAGATGTCCATCTCTCCCGGACAGCGGCTGTGAAGTTTTCCATCGTCAAAATACTCCTACGCTACCCCTTTTCTCTCTCAGAGCTGCTGTGCATGCGAATTATTGCGGATTGTTGGCCATATCAGAATGTTCAATTAACAGATCTTGCTCGTCCTTTTTTAGACAAGAGTCAAGATTAAACATTGAGTAGCCAGTCTCCCATTTAGCGTCTAGGTATCGTACAAGGGCGGGTTTGCTTGTTGGGGAGCAACTCTCATCATCAACTTCTTCTTCATCCTTGATACAAGACGTAAATTTTCGGTATTGCCAAAGTTTGAACTCCCTCCCATACATTCAATGAAGTATCTAGGGAAAAGCTGGGGAACAACGAACGGCCATGCATGTGTCATATCACTCAAAATGGCGTTCGAATAGGTAGTCCTCCAACGTGAACTAACATTCATCAAACGGTACACGTATAGTTGGTTGATTGTAGCATAGGCTATGACATGGACCAAGAGGCACCAAAGGAAAGACCACCCTGTATTCATAGGAAGAGTGCAAATGGATAGAGAATGATGAATTTGATCAATTGCACATCAATTGCACTCAATTGGACGATTTCTGTGACTTTTACATAACGACGCGCTCTTAGATGCGTGCCATAGACATAGGAAGCTTCATTTGTGACTGGACTGGATTTCACTACGGCATCTCTCTGTGATATTCTCTTAAGATCAAACGTCATTCTATTTTCTTTCATTATGTACAGTAGGTATGAAGGTCTTTATGTCCTCGATGCAATGTTGTTTGGATCCCATGCTGTGATCTTTGGCTTGACCCTAGTATATAGTCAGCACCATTCGACAAATGGACAAATTCCTGAAAACTTACGTGGAATATGTCTTGAATGCACCACGGCTCATGGTTGGGTTGGGCCGGTGGGCGGGAAGCTCCCATTTCCGAACCCCCGAGCAAAGAATTGGATCCTCGGTGGGAGGTTTGTCAACCATATATGAAATCCAAGCGTGCCATCCTGGTTCGATTTGTGATCTGTATTCTAGTCGTCAGAAACGGTGGTTCACTATTGCAAGGGCAGCTTCTTACGCTTCGAACTCCGGAAAGTCGGCCTTGTAGTCCACCCATCTGGTCCGCACTGTGAAATAATAAGCCTGCGGTCATCTGCACCAGTTTTTCGAAGCACATACAAGGCAATTCATCCTCTAAGTTCTCGTAGTATTTGTTGCCCGTTCGATCTGTCCCAACCAGCTTGCCAGCTTTAGTGTCACCTATGCCACAACGTCAGCTCATGGGATATGGAGGGGAGAGATATCCAAGCATACCTATGTTCTAAATAGCAGAAAATTTCTGTGTTAGCAAGGCCAGGCTTATGCGCAAGCATTATTGTTTCGATGCACATACCTGCATTTGGTGGAGAGCATCCTGTGTTTCCCAAGGTCAGTAAATACACGACAAAAATCAGACGAGCACCCTAACCTTAATGCCGGAACGGCGGAGGTTCGTCAACGTTCTCAGGACCGTCGACATGTTGTTGCGTTGCCAATTGCTTCTGAAGTTGAAGAGTTGGTCGTCGCATTGAAGCATACCCGCTTGGGGCTGGCGATTAGGGATTAGCGTCGTTTTTGCAATCAACGTCAACGAGCTTCCTCGCACCTTGTCCAGCACTCAATTTGGCGATAAAACTAAGAAGAAGAGGATATGATAGTCAGGAACTTCATTAGATGCTCTGCCAGTAGAAGGCTACAAGTCTGCCAGCCAAGATTGCCACTTGTTAAGTCCCGTAGCTACTCGACATCCTCTTCCATACCACCAAGCAGCGGTTCTTCGCCTGCCTCGATGTTGGGCGCCTTTACAAATGAGTTAGATAAGATAGCCCCCAAATTTGAGGTTGAAGGCTCCCAAATACATGTTTTACGCTCGCCGTCAGAATTTTATGAGACGTTGAAGGTCTGGCGTGTCTACAAAATTGTTGTTCCAAGGGCTGATTGATGGAAATAGACTAAGATATTGGGTGCTGAAAGACAAATCTTTTTATCAACCTTGTACATAGGCAAAACAGAGCATGAGCTTGTAATTTGATCCAACTCTAGCCATTGTAATAATTGTTTTATTGACCAGATTAGATTTCAACCCTTCAACAAGCTCTCCTAGCTAAGCCAAAATTAAAACTCAGTATCCTCACTGATTCTCTGAGAGGCACCCGTGAAGCACCAGATCCAACGACTGCTTCTCTACTTGCTCCATTAGTATCTGAGTTTGGGCCTGAGAGAGTCGAAATACGCATGTATCACACTCCAAACCTTACAGGTCTCCGCAAGAAATACATCCCAAAACGCATCAATGAAGGGTGGGGATTGCAGCATATGAAGCTATACGGGATGGATGATGAGATTATTATTTCAGGGTACGTCTACAATCTCTAAACAGAATGCAAATGCTAAGTGATGAAGGGCAAACCTCTCGAACGACTATTTCACTAATCGCCAAGATCGATATCATGTGTTCTCCTCACAGGAAATCACGGAATACTTCTTCAAAATCCACAGTGCTATATCAAGCCTCAGTTTTCTAGTCACACCCAATACTCAATCACCAGCTGGTTTTGTGCTTGAATGGCCATCATCAAACTCGACGGTATCGCCACTGGCCGATCCTTCAACCTACATCTCAGCTTCTACAAAATTCTCAACCAACTCATTGCTGTTCCTGATAAGTCTACGACGCTTGCTTCCTCTAAGTCGAACACGACAGTATACCCCGTGTCCCAGTTGACCCCTCTTCTCAAGCCCGACACCTCAACCGAGCTCCCAGCCATCACATCCATTCTCCGAATACTCGCGTCTCCTACCTTCAAATCATCCTCTTGGACATTCACCGCCGGTTACTTCAATCCTGACCCCTCACTCACTTCCTTACTTCTGTCGACGGCATCCAGCTCCAACACCGTCATCACAGCTTCTCCTCAAGCAAATGGCTTTTATGGCTCCAAAGGTGTATCCGGACTGCTCCCTGCAGCATACACCCTACTTTCTCGACGATTTCTCGAATCAGCCGCAAAATCCCATCGCGAGAACGATGTAGTCCTGAAAGAGTGGAAGTATGGCGCGGTAAACGAGCCAGGCGGATGGACTTATCACGCCAAGGGACTGTGGGTCAGTCTGAACGGCGAAAAGGAACCAAGTATCAGCGTTGTGGGTAGTAGCAACTATACGAAGCGTAGCTATAGCCTAGACTTAGAGGTAGGGACCGTGATTGTGACGAGCGACGAAGGTCTAAAGAAGCGGCTAAGGGAGGAGAAAGATGGGTTGCAGGATTACGCCGTGAGTGTAGGCATGGATGACTTTCTCAAGACGGAGCGAAGGGTTGGTCTGCAGGTTCGCATTGCGATGTGGATTGTTAAGATGGTTGGAGGCGCCTTGTAGAAGTGTTGTAATTTGTAGGTTAAGATATAAGAATAGAGACTCATACAGTACATATAGGATGCTATAGAATTCAGGTGCTAGAAAACCTAGAATTTGCCTCATGTCCAGAACTACGCGTATCCTGTGTTGCCATCTCTGAGCATCCAAGCATTTACTCATACAAAGGTACCTTTACTACAGTAATCTGTACACCAACACCGACTACATACCCAGCTTTGTACATTCTCCTTTTATTCTCCTGTGGTAGGTAGGCAGAGTATCCTCCCTGGACCAGTAAAGAAACGATCACAACTTATTCATCAGCAATAACCCTCTAATCTAATACTCGAGTCATAATAAAGCGAGGTGAGGTCATTGATGAAATATTTATTCATCTACTGGGTGAAGAATCAAGAGCTCCGAGGTTTCGGCGTAGACCATTGGCGTGGGCAGCAGTGGAAGGAGATAGCAGAAAAGACGTGAGCGTCGGTATCGAGATTTGCATTTATTGAAAAGTTGGGATGTATATGAGGCTTTAGCACATGAAATTCCTTTGGCGCATCTTCATTCCTTGTCAAGGGTCAATTCTCAGCACAGGCAAGAAAGAAAATACTGTATAGACTTAGCTATAGAATGACACATCATGGCTTTACAAGTCTCAAGTTGCATCCTGAGACACATACTGTGAGAGACACGAAAGACACTTTGAAGGGAACTGTACTCTAGGTCAACGTCAACCGCCAATAGTTCAGCGGCAACCATTCAAATTGAAATGAAGATCAATAAAGCAGGGTATGTAGCATATTTTAACAATCTAGGCAAATCATACGTCGGTATATTTATTTGTGGGTATCAATCTCGCTATAGGCAACAACCTTCCTCAGCCGGTGGCTTGCTAGATTTCTCATGCCCCAAGGTCGTAGTAGATGCATGAACCGCTGCGGAAGTTATAGATAAAGGCATTTCGGGTGTTTTCCTTATTCTGTTGCGCTAAAGAAATCATCAGATCATGGATTTCTCCCAGGTATCTTCGTTCAGTCGTTGGCACAGAGTGTGTGGCTTTCCTCCAGCTGTCAGGATCAGAGAGCTTAGTTTCACGAATCAGTTCCATGACCTCCTCAGATGTTTCGACGGCTGCAATGGGTCCATCCAGAAACGACTGTACAAGTGTAGCTGCCCGTCCTTGCGCTTGTTCCACAATCTTTCCTCTGTTTGACTTCTTGCCCCGGTGGCCTGCCACCAAGATCTGGACATTCTGCTCATGGTTGCTCTCACTTGGTCCATCATTGTGAGAGTAGTTTCGCTGAAGTCTAGCGCGTTGGTTGGTACCATCGCGCTGCTCTCGATCCCTCATCTCCGCAAAGAGCCACGCCACAAGTTGAGTAGAGGGGATATCTACATCTAAAACATCTTTGTTCCTCATCGTCTTGATCTTGAGCACAGAATCCTGCTTGATGATGACGATCCAGGAGTGAAGCTCTTCGCGGTATTTGGTCAAAAGGTCTTCTGGGGATTTGGAATCCTGGGCCAGCTCTGCGCTTATGTCATTAGACCAAAGTTGCTGCACAACATCGACTCCAACGGTCCGTAATATTGCGGGATCGTGGCTAGCGACTAGAACATCACATCGCCTCGTAGTCCATATACCTTGCAGATCCTCCTCTGGCTTTTTGAGAAAGCCTTTACCACTTGATTTTGGATGCCTAGCTAGCTTTTCCCACGCTAAATTAAATCCAACAGCATGTCGATCCACTGAGTGGCTTCCAATCTTGTGGCTGTACTCCCGAATGAGCGAATCGTATCTACCACCAGCTGCAAAAACGTCTTTGACTTTGCGGTCGTAAATACAGGAAAATATGATACCGCCTTTGCAAAATTTATCCTTCAGGCTTTCCAGAGGCTTGACATATATCTTGCTTCGTACATCAAAACGTTTCGTATACTCAATCACATCTCTAAGATGGGCGATAGATGAAGAAGCCTTGTCAAACATTCCCGTACCCTCGAAGATTGCCTTGAGCTTCTGGAACGCTTTAGTTGGTGTTTCTCTGAAATCAAACCGCTGTAGATCATCTACACTTGTTGCAGAAACTCCGATAAGAGGGGATCGAAGCTCCATTTTGATCTTTTGCCATGTCCATTGTTGTATATTTAGCTTACTGAGAGTCTCTGCGACAGGCTGACGGAGATTGGGCTCTATCCGACAGAATTCAAATATTAGATCTAGAAGATCAGCATGATTTAGATGGAAGCACATCTGTGTTGATGATAATGCAGGGAATGAGTGCACGACTTCGTCCAGCACTTTGACCACCTCTGCCTCTTTCAAGGCCAGATCCAGGCTATTTGCAGAAACGATATCAAAATCTACTTCGCCAAATGTTTGGGGCTGTCCACCAGACTGTTTATCTCGGAAGACTGGACCGAATGCAAAAGATCTCTGCACAGAAGGCGCATGCTTAGCAATTGCACGAGCGTGAGGTAGTGTAAGATCGTAAGGCAGTTGGACTAATGTTCCATTAGGGTCCAGCAGCTGTACAGCATTTGGGCCATAATGCCCAGATCGTGGGAACAAAGCGCTCCGTGGGGTTTCCACAGCCCCATGACGGCGAAAGATGGAAAATAGCTTTTGTTTTACAATACTCTGAAGCAATAGATCTCCGGAACTGGGATTCATAACATCCATATCCCAAGCTACATCTTTAGCGTGCCTTGTTGGTTGAGAAAATAGGGCACTCATCATCTTGTGGTAATAGGGGGATCGTGGATCAGATAAACCAGCAAGCGTTTGTCGGATTGTTTCGCTTTCCATCTGCACCGGTAGTTTACCACTTTGTAACAGCTCAGTGCTTGTCGGACGTTCTTTAGGGCTGTGATTGAGCAGTGAAGAAATTATATCAGCCTGCACCGCCTTGCCAGTAAAATCGAAATCCACAGGTAAAGTGGTCTTCTTCCTTCTCAGACCTTCGACAACTTGTGCTCGCTCCATACCTACAATAGGCTTATAACACATCTCAAAGAAAATGATACCGAGAGAATACATGTCTACTTTACTCGTATATGTGCCTCCAACGCTAGACTTAACTTCTGGCGCTACATAAGCAGCCGTACCAATGCTTTTGGTCATATCTCCGCTCATATGCATAGCAGCAGATGATGCCTTGTCACTAATGGAGTATTGACCACTTGTTGCTAAACCGAAATCTCCAATCCGTACGTTTGACGCAGCATCTATAAATATATTTTCTGGTTTCAAGTCGCGGTGCACTACATTCAATCCATGTATATGAACCAAACCCTCGAGAATTTGTCGGAATAATCGCCAAATCTCATCATTATCCTTGTAAAGACTCCGTTTGATTAGATCACGAAGCGTGCGTTTTTCGCAGTACTCCATAGAGATGTACAGAACGGTCTTGAAAGATCGATGGTAACGAGAGCCAGATCTAGTCCGGTTCAGTATCAAGTCATTGTGTTGTTTATTTGGGGATTTGATAATCCTATCATCAGGGCTCATGGCGTCGTCTTCTTCCGAATCATTTTCTTCAAAGTCATCGTCTGTCTCTGAGCCTTCGTCATATCCAAACTCAACTTGAGGATACCCACTAGAAGACATGAAATCCAGTCCTCCAGTACTAGCTCCAAACTCGATGCTTGGACCTGTTCCCGGAGACATTTCACTGACTGAGTCTTCAGTAGCTGTAGCATCTGTAGTGGCGGTATCATCGTCTGTTTCGAAAACGTCTGAAACCTCTTCGGTCCATGTATTATAGTATCCTAAAGTATTGTAAAGATTAGTACATTGTGAACCTAGATATTTAAAATACCCGTCTGGGGGGTTGGAGAAAATTAAAGACTTTTGATGAAAAATATGTATCTTTGAGCTGGATAATTTATTGCATTTTTCAGACGAAAGAAGACAGGTACTTACGGACAACCGAAGGGTGACTAATCTGAGACAGTAAACGGACTTCTTTAAGAACCTCTGTTAGTGAGGCGGATGACTTTTGCGTAATTTTCTTGATGGCATAAATCTGGCCATCAAGCTTTTTCCTAGCCTTCACAACCTCGCCAAAGCCTCCTTTACCAAGGCGGCCTTCCTCAACAAAGTCCTCTTTATATCTTGAGAACGGGCCGCCTGTATTCGTAGAATCATGTCGTTGTCTTCGAGGTGTTGCCGGCACTAGTGACTGAACAGACCCAAGTCTCGAATCAACAGCTATGTCGTCGTCAAGGATAGGCGCATCTGTGGCTAAGAATTCAGATGAACTTAACTCAAAAGCCCGAGGCCGCTTCTTTGGGTCTGCTTTAAAAAGTTTCTGCACAAACTCGTGGAGGGAGTCCGATAGTGGAAGAGAATCCGCTAGGGTCGATGGGGAAGAGTATTTTTGAATGACGGTTAAGCCGAAAATTAGTTGGAGAAAAAGTATACCAAAATCCCAAATATCGGTCTTCTGTGTATACTGTGGCTGGCTTGTGTTTGCTATCTCAGGGGGAAACCAGTACGCAGATTTGGCAAGAGATAGTGTATCTGTTGCTTGTTTCTTTCCTGCAAGAGAATGAAGCTTTCTTTCATAACTAGCATCGGCAAGTTTCACTATGAATTCTCCTGCAGCATCTCTAACCAGCAGGACGTTGCTAGCATGTATGTCTCCGTGTAATACACCGCTATCATGAAGATATCGCAGTGCATCCAAAAGTTCGATTGTCCAGGAGCGCGCTTTCATAACTCCGAGGGTCCCAATTATATCAAGAAAGTCTTCCAAAGATCCCTTTTCGGCAAACTCTGTCAGAATACTGACAGTCCAGGCAGAATCCGAGGCGCCATCTTTGATAGCAATCTTATGAACCTTAAATTCAAGAATGTAAAGAATATTTCTATGTCGGAGCTTTTTGAGCACCTCTAAATCCGTTTCAAGAAGCTGAAGTTGTTTTTTGAAAGAGCTATAATCCGTCACGTCGGTACCAACATTGCTTTGTTTTAACATTAGGCGGGAGAGGTTTTCACTAGAGCTTTGAGGAACAACCGGCCGCACTGTGAAGCATTTGGAGACGGGACCTTTTCGAATTAAGGACTTGCTCATCACAGCTTGAAATTTAATAGGAATTCCAGTATCCAACTCAATTGGTTGATCGAAGGCCAAAAAATCATCCGTCGCTGAATTGCTGACAGGATCCATGGGTGTACGAGTATCCAACGTGGGAGGAGGAAGGTTCCTCTTCTTAGTTTCCTTTGCCTTGGCCTTCTGGCGTTTCATCTCTTCTTCTACCAAAGACCCGAGCATTCGTTCTTCCTCCAAATTCTCGAGAGCTCTCTTCTTTTCATCCTCTTTACGTAGCTGTTCTGCTAGCTTGTTTGCAGCGGCTTCATGTGCAGCACGTTCTTCCTCCAAGCTGGGGACTTCCTTGCCAGCAGCTTTAGCTTGAGCAGCATCTTCCAGAATATCTTGACACGCATTTACCTGAAATTCATGAAGTCAGTGAAGTTTCTGGAAGAGTATACATTGATAACCACCTCGATGCCAAGGATTGACGGTAGAAACATGGCTGAGTATAACAAGTTTAAAGTGTACTTAAAACTAATACTATATATGTCTAGAGCTCTGACTTGATGGAATACTGAAACCACATTGCACGAGTAGACTTACAATTTCCATGATCATAGCTTCTTCACCAACAGTCAGCTCCTTTGGTTTAGTTTCAATAATCTTCTGAAGCTTGAATTTTGTGCTGTCCCGGAGACTGCCATAATCCTTGAAGCTTAAGATAGGCGGGGTTTTGGGATAGGTGGCGGTAAAAGTAGCCGCAAGAGTCACTGTTATATCTTCATCTGAAGTTTTAATGCGAATTTCAAAGGATGCTTCTGACTTCTAGGTAGGATCAGCGAGGCTGCTAACTTCTGGAATGTTTCATTTTATCCACGCACTTGCCATGCTGTTTGCTTTTTTTCTGTATTGCGGAAGTCTTCACCGTATATTGAAGCGAGAGCAATAAGCTCATCTGCTTGGATTTCTTCATATTGCGTTTTGGAAGCAAGCTCGTTCTTGGGATTGGGATCCTTGATACCGGGAAACCCGGTGGAAGAGCTGTGTGATCGTGGCTGCTTTCCCCATGGACTACTTGGCGGCATATTGAGGTTGTCGAGTGTGATGGTACTTTCACAAACTAATGAAATCTAAGAGTAGATGGAGGGAGGTAAGATCCTCTCAAAGATTCACGTAGCCGAAGCCACGAGTCTCTATGCACTGGCTGGGCTCGACATTCTATTGAATGATTCCACTATGAGAAAAGACGGGGTTTTGTGATGTTAATCGGAGGAGGGAGTCATGTACTTGAAGCTATTCGTAGCCTTATCCCACCGCCAGAACCACAGCCTTGCTCTAGAGCTATCTGGGCGTAGCTCAAGGCTGAAAGATTGAGCTCCGAGCACGCTTCCAATGACTAGCAAGGGTGGGGGAGCTGCAAGCTGCAGACTGCAACCACCCAAAACCAAAAATATTTGGGATGTGTGACTCAATATGATTAACTATAAATGAACAGTTTCAGCCAGTTGCTCTTTAGATAAGGGCTTACTGCTTCAGCTCACAATTAACATTCTGTTTTGTTCCAAATAGCCTAGCATTGTCTCTTTTAGCTGCATTGGTTCTTCTCAATGGCTCTCAATCACCCTTTGCCGTCTACATTTAAATGTCTGATAAGGCCGTCCGTCTTGCAACGTTCAATCAATGGCAATGGCAACCGCTCCTATTCCGCCCCCGTTGATGGCACAATCCCTTCTGCAAAAGTGAAATACGTCCCAACAAGTGGAACATATCCTAAAGGCTTCCTCGTTTCAGGAACCTATGTTGGAGTCAAATCAACAAACAAAAGTTCCCCGGATCTTGCCTTTCTGGCTTCCGAAACACCATGTGCAGCTGCAGCGGTTTTTACGAAGAACAAGTTTCAGGCAGCTCCTGTTACAGTGAGTCGGGATATGCTGAAGAGACGACAAAACGCGGGTATACGCTCTGTGATCATCAATGCAGGTTGTGCGAATGCAGTAACTGGCAAAGGTGGTAAGGAGGATGCTGAGAAAATGGGAGCAGAGGCCGACAAATGCTTTGAAGCTCCGGCAGATGGTCAAGGAGGAAGTTCTATCGTCATGAGCACAGGTGTAATTGGACAGAGGTACCTACAATACTTTCCATGTTGCGGCTATTCTAACTTCTGTATCTAGGCTACCTATTCAAAAAATACTGCAGAAGATTCCGTTGGCTTATGATGGATTGGGAGCCTCTCACGATCACTGGCTAGCTGCAGCTCGAGCCATCTGCACAACCGATACCTTCCCTAAATTGATATCCCGAAAGTTTTCTTTGCCTTCTTCTCCTTCCATCCAATATAGTATTGCTGGGATGACGAAGGGAGCAGGTATGATTCATCCGAATATGGCAACCCTATTAGGCGTGATTGCTACAGATGCACACATTGCACCTGCCCTTCTTCCAGGTCTTCTCACCAACGCAGTCAATAAGTCTTTCAACAGCATTTCAATTGATGGCGATACGTCTACCAATGATACTGTTGCCGTTCTGGCCAATGGAGCAGCTGGGGGAACGAAAGTGGATTCAGAATCTTCTGAGGACTACAACGTATTCCAGAAAACATTGACTGAGTTTGCTTCAGACCTCGCAAAGCTCGTAGTGCGAGATGGCGAAGGTGCTACCAAGTTCGTTACTATTCGAGTTACAGAATCACCATCAGAGGCAGGTGCTCGTAAGGTGGCAAGTACAATTGCAAGGTCGCCGCTGGTAAAGACCGCGTTGTATGGAAAGGATGCCAATTGGGGCCGTATTCTATGTGCTACAGGCTACTCACAGATCTCTGAGCCGGGAATGCCCATCAATGAAGTACCCGAGATTGTGCCTGAAAGGACCAGTGTTTCATTCATTCCTAGTGATGGATCTCCAGAACTGAAGCTCCTAGTCAATGGAGAACCTGAAAGTGTGGACGAGGCCCGCGCTGCTGAAATCCTACAGCACGAAGACCTTGAAATCCTGGTGAAGCTTGGAGGTGGTGAACAGGAGGCTGTTTACTGGACATGTGATTACAGGTAAATACACGTATCAGATCTTCATTATTTGCAGCTAACAGAATTCAGTCATGAGTATATTACAATTAATGGGGATTACCGAACATAATGGGTGTTTGGTATTCAGAAACAAACAACACGAATGCACTACAATTTAAATTCAAAGACTAAGAGATTCTAAGTGTTAGATCAGTTTGACACAGAGAAGCTGAGTCGAGCATTAGAGTTGTGTTGGGTTTGGGGTTCTAGAGAAGCTGGAAGTATGTACAGAAAACCAATGTCAAAAGCCAGTTACCAACTAGATTCACTATGAGACATTTTGATACTGACTTCACATTTGAATTTTCGGAGAAAAGCGCCCAAGTGTACATCTTTTCAGCATCCACTAATGTCTAACGCTACAGCGTATATTCACTTAAGATAGACACGGTGAGGTTTGCTAATTAGTAGCACTTTGTTACATTTGTTTCCGACTGACTCAACATCATTATCCCAATAACCGTGCCATATAGACCTACAATAATCAGCAAAAAAAGATAGAGACTCCCATGACGAAAGCATACCTAGTACCTCCGCAAAAACCATGATCAATATCATTCCAACGTACAGCTTAGGCTGTTGGGTGGCACCTCTCACTCCCACGTCGCCAACTATCCCGATAGAGAATCCTGCTACCATACCACAGATGCCAACAGACAAACCGGCTCCAAGAAATAGGAAGTTGGTGTGAAGGGCCGATTTCTCTTGCAGCCTGTTAGCGATGAGGACAGAGATCACGAGACCGTATATGGCTACGATGCCAGCCATAATAGGAGGCATCATATCTGGTTAAGAAAGGTTAGTCGAGCTAGGCAAGAAGTGCGAGGTGTGGTGTACTTTTCATAATCTGATCTGGTCTAAAGACGCTAACTGCTGAAATACCAATGGCAGACTTTGCGATACCGTAGGCAGCGCCAATGCAGCAGAAGGTTATGCTGATACTACTTCCCATTGCTCCGAAAAAAGACTGAATGGTTATTAGATATTTCTACAGCGATATATACAGTAAAAAAGGGTACTGACAGCATACACAGGACTAGGATGCCGCTATACATTAGCAAACCTCTCAAGCAGTGAGAATATGTATGTGGACGCCACCCACCATCTTGCTGCATCAACTAGATCCATCTTGTTTCGATCGATACCAGTAAAGGAGAAGCAAAGTATTATTCTGAATATCTCTGTAAGTGCTTGGTTTACAGACGTGGAAGCACACAGAGAGAGAAATGGAGAAACGGCTCTAAAGACTGTATAAAGCAGGAGCTTAAGCTAAGTTTTGCCAACATGATTTTTGGGCTGATAATCTGCTCCTCTGGACTTTTCAGTTGCGCAGAATTTGGATGCCAACCTTCTAGGCAGCTGAATTGGGGACGAGGTGATAGGTTCAACGTCCACAATTGAAATCTAGATAGCGACAGCTGGCTAGGGCTGACATTGAACGAGAGCCCCCGTGATCATAATCCTAATTTTGGCATTCTGCAGGTGCATCTCCGATATGTACTTGAGGTTGAGGAGTACGGGGTATTGCAATATACGAGTGTACCACGTGACCACATTCATTCTTCCTTCAGTCAAAATATATATGAAAGGCTCTTTTGTCAGTTATAAATCACCCCAAAAAGATTACAGAATCCATCTTGTATAATTCTGCTAAATAGGTCTTGTAAGAGTCCTGTGCCGATGAAATTCCAGCTTAAATCTAGCTAAGTTTTACAGCTACTTGTGCAGCCTATCAGACACTTCGTATTATCAGAAGTCGCAAGTGCAAGAGAGCACTTGAGTGCAATAGAATCTAAGAAACATTTCAACCTACGTCTTGTTTTAGACACCTTGTCGTGCAGATTTGGAGGGGGGAAGCTGTACATGATTGCACCACTTCAGGTAGGTGTGTCTGATACCAAGTTGAAATAGGTAACTTATTTCTTTTCAATTACTTCCAAGCACACTTCAGAGATATGATCGATTCGACCTTGTGAACGGACTTCTGGGCGCATCATCCCCTGCTGGCCCAAAATGATGCAAAGGGGGGCCCTCGGCTAATTGTCATGCTATTGATCACATCAGACATCAGAAGGCTTCATAACACGACTTTACAGGTTATAACAATGTTTTATTTATCAGATTAAATGCATATCCAACACCATTGATTATTCATCTACCTCTAACCAGATGCGGCATTGAGTGTTTGCTTGTTTGCAATGAGGCTGAGCAGGTCACATCAAGGTACTCCATGAGACCGTCAAACCTTTCAAGTCTCTTTCACAAAGTGGAATGAGTAGAGTGAGTCGGTTCAAACGGCTCCTCGCCTTTCAATCACATAGTACGACAGTATGAGGATCAGTTCTATCCAATGACGGCTTTCATACAGGCTCAACGCATGTTTCGATGTGCAACCCGGAGATCGGCTGTGCGTATCAAGCTGCGTTTCAGGAGCATGACGAACGTTATGCCCACCATACATCGCGTCTGAGCGCCTTACCAACGGCCATTTCTCTCTCAATGCTCTGGGATTCCAACCCGCCACATGTTGGGAACACTCGAACCATCTAGCCGTGAAAAATGGAACATCTAACGTCTAAAGTGACTCCTCATTGGTTTTCAGGAGGGCAGCCGCGTCAGTGCAGTGCGCAACATGACCCTGTTATGGCCGCGACGCAAACCCCTACTCACTGTGAAATGGAGCAAAACTACACCACAAGCACTTCCTCTGGAGATATCGACACATTCCTGATCCTTCATATACAAATGTATGCTCTTGGCAGGACCAATTCTGGTTTCTTTTGAGGGGGTTTAATTCGGACTCTGTACTTCTTGTCGTTACCAAATCCGTATCAACTTTACAACGGTCCATGCTTAGATCTGATCACCAATAAGTTCAGGGAACTTTACGAGCTACATCGGGATTTGCAATCTCTGACGTCTCTACGCTATCTCTAAGACCTGTGCAACAGTTGTCGTTCGTTACGTTGTGAGCAGCGTTATTTGCTCAACAAAATTACGGTAGGAAAGAAGTACGCCCGTGGATTAGCCATATACAGAACCGATCAGTTTACGGAGTCAAGTTTGAAGGCTTGTATATATATCTTTGCATTCCTGGAGTCTTCTAAATACAGCTTTGAACGCTGGTACGCAAGGGTTGTAGTCGCGACGATGAGACCTTCTTCAATACTGGCAATGGTGGCTAGCCTGTCGTTATCATGTGTAGACGGCTTATTCTTGCAGAAAAGGGTGGCTGGACCACCAAAGGTGGTAGAATTTTCACTTCAGCGACGTTCGGTGCCAGATCCCGTTTCGAGAGATAGACTTCGACGAAGAGATACAGTAATGGCAACGCTTGATAACAAGGTAAGTCTCACCTGTGACTCGTTGACAGTAGAAGCTAATATCCTAGGTCACCTTGTATTTCGCCAATGCAACTGTAGGAACACCCCCTCAGAGCGTCAGGCTACATATAGACACAGGAAGTAGTGATCTGTGGCTCAATACTCCAAAATCTGATCTGTGTCTTACTGGGGAAGATATCTGTGAAACTGCTGGGGTATATTCTGCGAACAGCTCGTCTACTTACTCCTATGTCTCCAGCGATTTCAACATATCATATGTTGATGGGTCTGGAGCCGCTGGGGACTACGCAACAGACACTGTCGCAATAGGATCTGCGAGTCTGAAGGGCTTACAGTTTGGAATTGGGTACGAAAGTTCATCATCGGAGGGGATCTTGGGGATCGGTTATGCTGTTAATGAAGTCCAGGTGGCGAGGTTTGGAAAGGCTCCATACGAAAATTTACCTGCAAAGCTGGCTGCGAATTCGATGATTCAGTCCAACGCATATAGCTTATGGTTGAACGACCTTGATACAAATACTGGAAGTATATTGTTTGGTGGTGTCGACAAAGCCAAATATATTGGATCTCTTGAAACGCTTCCGATTCAACGAAGAGGGGAGTCATTTGCCGAGTTCCTGATTTCCCTTACAGGAGTTGGTTTGGATGGAAACCCAATTGCTCAGAATTTAGCTCAAGCGGTACTTCTGGATTCTGGCAGTTCTCTTACCTATCTGCCAGACGCGATAACCGAGGCAATATATCAGAAATTGAATGCACAATATAGTGCAGAGGATGGTGTGGCATTTGTTCCATGCTCTCTAGCCAACAGCGACTCAACGCTTGATTTCACATTTTCGTCACCTACAATCAAAGTTCCCATGAACGAACTTGTGATCACAATTCCATCCACCACAGGGAGACAATTAACATTCACAGACGGCACGCCCGCTTGTCTTTTTGGGTTATCTCCAGCTGGATCTATGCCCTCTGTTTTTGGGGACACTTTCCTGCGGTCGGCATATGTCGTGTATGATTTGGAAAATAACGAAATCTCATTAGCGCAGACAAATTTCAACTCTACGGGCACGAATGTGGTCGAAATTGCCTCGGGGACATCCGGTGTCCCAGACGCGACGCTCGTTGCAGATAGTGTCGCGGCAACTGTTGGAGCGGCCACTGCTGCTCGCACGTCCACGGCTGGAATTGGAGAACTAAGTCGGGTTAGCAAGGCAGATCATGTGCTACCCTGCTTCCTGAGCGTCGTTGCTGGTACTGGATTTATAATGCTCTACTTGGTAACATAGGTGTGAGCTAAGTGTGTATTTGATTTTTAGCGGCATAGAACGGTCTGAACATTTTCAAGGCGCTGGGAAGAATAGGCATGGTGGCATTGGTTTTCATATTGGTGGGAGGATCTTACGTGGTATTAATGCGTCATACTATAGTGTCTATACATACCTTATGAAGTTCGGGATGCCTCCAAATCGTAGAAATTGTCAAGCTTCATGAAATAAAGATTTGGGACCATGTTAAAACATGGGTTCCCAGCCTTTATCATTGTCAAACATCCCTGAATGTGCCATTATGTCCATTATGTACATTATGTCAAGTGTATAGAAGCCCCGGTAAAATCCTCGACAAACTCGCGAACTTGTAGGAGTCCAGTAAGCCTTGATCAAGGCCATGAATACACGAATCATGTTGTGGAGCACTGCTCTCATCTCTCTCATCTCATAGCATAGCCATCACGTGCGTCAATCGGATTTTCTTGCCAAGCGAGAAAACTTTCATTGGGTATATATTTTCTTAGATGCAAATGGTCTTCACAAAATCAAGCAACCTCTCTGCCCGGCTAGCTCAATCGGTAGAGCGTGAGACTCTTAATCTCAAGGTTGCGGGTTCGACCCCCGCGTTGGGCTCAATTCCCATGACGCAGAAAGCAATTGCTATCTTCTTTTTTTTTTGCCTTTTAATTCCATATTATGATCGTTCAATTTTTTTTTAGCTGGGCATGGATACTTTTGTGTGTTTTTGTGGGGTTACATATCGATAGCCCGAAGCTAAGCGAGATCTAGTGCAGTCACCTGGACGTATTATGTATATATAGTACATTGATGGTAGAACGTCGTGTGATGGTGTCTACCTTTTTCATACCTAATACCGCAAAGTGACTACTTCTCTATAACCACAAATTCATAGCAAGTTTTCCTGGTCACATTCAACCTTTGGTGTAAAACCTTGTTTAAGAATTTAATATAGTGGTGAGGAGTGCGGTTGAAGTTATGCTAGAAAGGGAAACATACGAGAGTGGAGGATATGGGGAAGCTATATCTTGCCCAGGACTTGTTTATATCATCTATATTCCTTTACTTCAGATCTTTAAGTTTTCTAAGGAATTTAGCACGAAAATGCGACTGAGGTGGTATTAAAAAGGTTGATTGCGTGGTGTAGAGGCTGGTGGAAGCGCTTGATTTTTCGATAGTCTTTGTCCTCTGTCATACTACATGGTGGTCAAATTTTGTATACTTGTGTGGATCAGTGTCTTACTCGAAGCAAAAGCCAGCTGAAATTAAATACCAAGAATCCGTGCTCGGTATAAGCTTTGCAAGCATTGATCAATCGGTTTAAAGTATCTTAGCTGAACGATATGAAAGCTCGGTCCAACAAGCCAACACCATAGTCTACATTAATTCTGTCTCAAGCTAATTTCAGCGGCTTTAGTTATTTAAGCGTAGCTACTCGTGATACTTCTTACTATATTAACCAACGAATTTATTTACCATTGGTAGCTATAGATAGTTATAGACTACCCTAAAAGCGATGGTCTGTGACTGTATGACTAATCTCTTCACATGAAAAAGTAACCTTACTTTACTTTTTATACAAATTCTCAGAAAAAGTGTTGAGTAGTACGGCATGTCTTCACCTATCTCACGCATCCGAAGGACTGGTTAGTGGAAAGCCTAAGTGCCCACTATTGATTTGCCACAGAAGAACACCTGCCACAACACGAGGATCTCCATCACGCGGGCGTGACCACCACCCTACGCTTTCTCCGCGCTATGTCTCTGCCTAGAGAATTCTTGCTATCGATTTTCCATCATCTCTAATGCCAGCCGCGTCTTGTCGATCGATACACGAGAAGTCTAGGCTGAAACAGGTCTTTTGCGGACCGCTCCGTATCCACAAACTCACCGCAAAGCTTCCTTTGGTTGAAGGCTTATTTATGGACCATGCTCTAGAATCTCGTACCGTGGACTCGTGCACGTTGGGTTGTTTTGAAACGCTCATCAACCACTATCAAACGAGAAATGCAGGTTGAACACATGTCTTGCATATGCTAAGACTTCCCTATCACACTTGGGAATGCTGAACATATATATCAGCAGCGTACTCTTGCGATTTTCATTTTCACAGCAAGAGCCACAGCAACAGACACTTTTAAAAACTACACCTTTTTTGCCTTTACAGAAACGAGTTGCAATCATGTGGAAGCGTATCGCACCGAAAGACGTCATTTACATTATCGCCTTCCTCCCGATACTAATGCTTGGATTGTGTCTTCCTGACTCGGTCCTGGAGAGATTTAATCTGTGAGGTGCCAGAACATGGAATTAGCAGTACGAGGTGGGAGTGGGACTTATTGAGTCAGCGGGTGTTGTACCAAACGGAGTCCAATGCTTTGGACTTTGAAATTGGTCAGAAATGTCCATCTTGATGATGGTCTAACTGCAGGACAAAAGACCAACGGAAGACTAGGGCACGGCAGGTTATTCTCAAGTTTTCTGCATCGCGCAAGATGGTGAACTACAAACACCAAATCCTCTTACTCCAGAGGAGCTACACTAGAGGAGATGACGGTACTATTCAAACGGCCGCTTTCGTGGCCCCAAAATATGACTATAGCACTCCTTGCCAAAAACAAGCAAACCACCACTTCACACACACTTCATCCAATTATTACCCGCAAGCTCAGTACTGGTAAACTGTAGTTTATGAACTTGTGGACGGATATAGTCACGACTTTGATTAAATGTCAGGTCAAGGGGTGGTGTTTCAATTGGCTGAAACAACACTAGAGAGTACCAGAATTCAAGATTCTGTCTCTGATATTGGCTCGAAAATCTAACGACTATATCAATGTATTTCCGGGATCATTTAATGAAGAACTACGAATTCTGTTAACACAAAACTCATTTCACTTTTACAGACTGACAAGTCACTGCTCTGCGTCAATTTGCAAAGCTATTGGTTGAACCACTGGTGCAGACATACCCGCGTTGTTGCGGAAATTACTGGTCTTGCCTACCCTACTGAATTTTGAGAACGTGGACTATTGTAAGAGTTAATCCAAGCATATGTTTTCAAGTTGACCTTCACTAACAGTACTATAGTAACACAAGAATTTTATGGAGGATTCTTCTCAAAGAAAATGCATTAGATGAGTAGCGCATAAGTGAAATTACTCACTATCTTAGAGGCCTTGCTTATTTGAGACTGTTTGAAAGATTCAAGGCAGTAATAGATTTTGAAGGTCATGTTAGAGTTGAAGAAAGATTACTTCAAACCTCGCGGTTACCCTCAATATCACACAATTGAAGCAATTCGAGTATAGCGAGGTCCAAGCCTTCTTAATTCGTGACGATCGGCCTATTGATGGTAAAGATAACCACAATGCGAGCAATCATCAACAGAGTAACTCTGATCTCGTAACCAGGACTGATGTCGCTGAACTGATTCTCGTGAAACTGCAAACCTTGACTTTGATGCTATAAAAAATGCTGAAAGCGGAGCGGATGCCAACCTCACTACATGTAACATAAAGAATAAGATAAGAGGCTTGCTCATAAAATGGGAAGAGAATTCCTGCGTCTCCAGGCAAGTTCTATAGCTCAAATTATGGCTCTCTCGTCGTTCATGTTCCCGAGTACGGCTCAAGAATTGATATTTCCCCCCAGTTCTCTCTATGGAGGGTATATCCGGATGACCTATCTACTAAAATGACGCCACAACTACATCAACTATTATGACAATATATACGTATCTTCAATAGATGTTTACTGTAAGTGAGATAAAGAGAACACACCACTGTTTTAATGCGCGCAAAGTACTTGTCAGATGAATGCTGATGAGCCCCGGGTATTCACGCAGTATGAGACAATGAGTAGACTTCTGAAGATATTACAAATCACCGAAAATGTCCCAGGACTGCTTCATGTCTCGGAGAGGATGACTGATTAAGGGCCCAGTACACTTTTGGCGGTACGTTGAACTTTCATGTTCTGACCAGTTTATTGAAGAAGTTGTACATACCCTCGAGCCAATTTTCACCACAAGAATACAAAGTACATATTAGTAACGGATATCATTAATATTAGCTTTATGAGATTCTATTCTCATAATATATAAAGCGCAATACCGAGAATGGTAGAAGTAGTGAATTTAAATGAGCCAGTTCATATCAGACGCTAAGCCCTTTAAGGAAACAGTGGCGGTGGTTCGAGAGGTTCAGCCTTGTGCTTTATCAACCTCAAAATTTCCATAACTTTAGACAACATCCCAAAATGGCCAACGTCGAGACGGAAACCCCGCCTGTTATGGCATCTCATGATGCAGATTTAAATGAAACTTCGTCTGCTCTTATTACAACCAACAATGAAGTCGCAGCTCCTGCTGAGCGAAAAGTTAAAACGATTATTCGAAAGAAGAGGCGCCCAGCGCGGCCTCAAGTAGACCCTTCAACCATGAAATCAGAACCTCCCCCTCAAACAGGTACGATCTTCAATATCTGGTACAACAAATGGTCCGGTGGCGATCGGGAAGACAAATACCTGTCGAAGACTGCTGCGGCAGGACGCTGTAACGTCGCAAAGGATACAGGATACACCAAAGCCGACAAAGTAAAGGGGAGCTTCTTTTGTCTGTTCTTCGCTCGAGGAATCTGCCCCAAGGGCCAAGAATGCGAGTATCTTCACAGGTTACCGGGGATTCACGATATGTTTAATCCAAATATTGATGTATTTGGGAGAGACAAGCATTCGGACTACAGAGATGATATGGGTGGTGTGGGAAGTTTCTTAAGACAAAATCGAACAGTATATGTCGGCAGAATACATGTTACGGACGATATCGAGGATGTCGTTGCGCGACATTTCGCAGAATGGGGTCAGATTGAGCGCAGTAAGTACCATCTTTGAAACTCCCACTGCAAGCGCAGGCTAATTGAATCGCAGCACGTGTTCTCAATACTCGAGGTGTCGCCTTCATCACATACTCTAATGAGGCGAATGCGCAATTTGCAAAGGAGGCAATGGCGCACCAATCTTTAGATCATGGCGAGATTCTAAATGTTCGGTGGGCTACAGCCGATCCAAATCCCCTAGCCCAAAAGCGAGAGGCGCATCGAATAGAAGAGCAAGCCGCAGAGGCTGTGCGGCGAGCACTACCCGAGGAGTTTGTAGCAGAAATTGAAGGCCGTGATCCAGAAGCCAGGAAACGGAAAAAGATAGAGGGCGGTTTTGGATTAGCAGGTTATGAAGCCCCAGATGATGTGTATTTTGCACGAGGGGCAAATGCTGTTAATCCAGTGGGTAGACGTGGTCTGGAGTTGGAGGAGGAGCAACGGTTGATGATTGAAGCGGACCAAATGGAGCAGGCAGAGGCAGAGGAGAACGGTATATTTTCAAGCAGTACTCTTGCTGCATTACAGAATGCACAGAGCTCGGTTGTGACAAAGCCTAAACCCTCTGCACCATCGGGACCATTAGTAGCTTATGATAGCGACAGCGATTAGAGGAGTTTATGTTCCATTGTAATAAAACACAATTGTACACTATTACATTGCTTCCAATAAATTATTTATTCTTATAAGGACCGCTCGCAGACCAAATATTATGGTATTAAGATCCACTTTATATCGCTGCGTACATCACTCATAGTCTCAGCAATACTACATTAGACAACCTAGAAGTTCTCGCTCAATTGACTCAAATTTCGATTAGATTCTTCTATTCTTTTCCCCTAAGCTCATGAAGTTTCACCACATGTGGGTTTATCCAAGTGACTTGGACTTCTCAAAGAGGTAGTGAAGCAAGCGTTCTGTTTCGGAACTCACATTACGAGATATGCTACTTATGAGATAACATATATGTAATCCTTATTACTATAGCTTAATTTGGAGCGTCACTTGACGCATATGTCCCTCTGCACTCATAGTGATACAATCTGGAAGCTCAGCTGTTGAAGATCCTCGAATACAGCATCTCGTGCCGCCCAACCCAAAGATCCATAACTGGAACAGTTTGTCCAGCGTTATGGATTTTGGTCTCCCACTCCCGTTCAATAACCTTTGTGATCTCTTGCTGGACCTGCACACTAGCTAAAACTTTCTGCGCATGGTATGGGCCAAATTTTCCAGCCCGCACAGCGGCCGAGAGTAACGCTTTGGTATGGCCGAGCATAAAGATATATGCGGTTTGATGTAAGGACATTCCCAGTATGCAAGCGATCGCTCCGAATAAAGGTCCCAGGTGGGCTGATGCTGGAGGTAATTCGCTGGATATCCCCGAGGAAGAGCGCAAGAGGACCGAGAACTCCTTCAATGTTTCCACAGCAGTTTTTGATGCGCCATCCGGCAAGGCAGAGCTGAAAGATCTGTCCCAAATCGAAAGCAATGCTCGTCCTTGCGCAACAGATGCCCGGCGGCCTACGGTACACATGATAGCTGCATCTTGAGCATCATCTAGCTCTAAGATATCGATCGGACTTCTATGGGCGGCCAGTACGAATGGTAGTGTGGTGGATGCATAGGAGGATAATGAGAGTTTAAGAAAGTGTGGAAACGAAGGTGCTGGTCTGGTATGCGCGAGATAGGATTCTAAGCCACTGCTGAAGGCGAATGAACCTAGAGGCAATGCAGAATCTGCGAGGAGGAACAGAAAATGATGAGAGGAGGCAGCAAGAGATTCTTTTTACTGTTAGAGAGTTATGTATAGGAAGGGATGGAGCTCTACCGTCACTTGAGAGGAGCTTGTATGGCGGGCTTAGGGAAGCTTGGTTCCCATTCGAAACAGTATCTAGACGTATTCTGGCATCTCGAAGACGCTTCTCCAAATCTGCGATCTCGTCTTGGATAGTCTGCGACTGAGCAGAGTCTGAGGAGCTGTTCATCGAAACATGTCCTTGTCCGTGGGGACGAATGGTTCATAGGTTGTCACAGTACACAAGTGCCAAGACGTTTGGGGACTCGCTCAACTGACTACTGTATAATAATTGGCTTAGATTGAACATCATTCTTCAGACTTCACTCCTTACACTTCTTACCCTTTACCGCATTACCACCACAGCCTACCAAAGTGAGATGTCTTCTCCAAATCATACTTAACACCTGCATTGTATCATCAGGAATAGAAGAACTATGAGGGCGATGCTCCAAGGTTTAAAATAGCATTGAGGCTTGGATTCAGCCTCAGCGGTGTACCAAACTGGGAGATCCTGAAACGCAAAACAAGCAGCAGTCAGAATTTCAATTCATATTTCACGTCAATAAAGAATCTTCTGTATCGCCGAAGCACGGTCTCCAGCTATGACTTTACAGTACTTCTTTATGTGGATTTCGTTTGGGAGCTTTCCCTAATGTTGTTAGGCAGACACGCTTTGATCCATACCAAAATAGTGAGAAGTGATTCCTTTTTGTGGACTACAGGTAAGCACCTTAAATATGCTCCAGTTTATTGGGCAATATAGCTCCAAGGACTTCAACTAGGCTGCGCAGACTCCTGTGCCTCATGGGGGCCGCACTGAGTACGGGGTTTATCCAAACAAAAGCGTGTCTTTGAAGCGCTTTGCCCTACTACTTGACGTACTTATGCCTAGCCCAACAGCTTATCATTTCCTTCCCGACGACTATGCCCCTTGCTTTTCTATACCCAGGTTGAGTCACAGCCGTACCAGGGCTAGCAAGTATGGAATTTCATCGTGTTGGTTTCCAGTATATAACTAGTGGTAGCCATGTCTCACATCTTTTTCCAAAATAACGATCCTTCACTTGACTTCAACCCTTTTCGAAAACCACGGACACGATTTTCTACCCACCCCACCAACCTGATAAAAATTACTACTCCACCATCATGATTGTCACACTTGGTATCAGAGCTCTTCAGGTAGAATCCTTCTTTCTCAGTATAGCTCAGTTGCAGTGCTAACTATCGTAGGCGCTCTTCTCTGCCGTGGTCATTGCTCTATCCGTAAGATTAGTCGTCACTTATGGACCTGGACATGCGCCATCTCTTTTGGTCTTTGGTGCATTTTGTGGTGCTTTCTCCCTTGGCAATGCTCTTTATGGAGTTGGCGCCTGTTTTGTCGAGAAACTTCAAGGCATACACCTTATAATAGTTGATGCTGTCACTGCACTTCTGATTACCGCTGCTTCAATTGTAAGTACCAATCCATCATCACCATATGTATCAGCTTGTGCTAATTGAACCTCCGTCTAGGGATTCGCTGCTTCTCTCAAGGTTGGAGATTGTGGGGACCATTCGCCCATCGGGTACTTGCTCAACTCGGGGCATCGAAAGCTTTTCTGGGCAAGCGAACTCAAGTTCTATGGGCACAAAAAGGCCTCCGATAATGCCGCAGCACTGCTTGACGATTGGACTTCGCGGTGCAGAATGGCTCAGGCAGACACCGCGATCTTGTGGTTTACCTTTGCCTGCACCGTAGGAGCTGTTGTTGTGAGCTTCCTCTCTAATAGATCTGGAAGAGGTGGATCTATCGTTTAGGTGCCATAGGCAAGACACACACAAGCAATGATGAGAAATGAACGAATTGATCATTTATTTTAGCGGGGGGTAAATTGAGCAATTTTTAATTAGTGAATGCAAATAATGACTACTTAACTCTTAAGTTGATGGTCCGTATCCCCGACTCGACAGAGTATTATGCTTTCTTGTGACGGCTCTTAATGTCCGCATCTATATTTCCTTGTAAAAGTACTATCCCGGGGGAATCTGTCTATCATGAACGTTTGCTTTGCTGAATCAAAAAGAGTCAGTATGCGAATAACGACCTCTAGGTTCAAAACATCTTGACTTGGCAATATCTTGAGTACTTATGCTATGGGATCTGTAAGCTATGGGAGTATATGAATTTGGATTCGGTTATTTCCACCTCCCAGCTGGGCAAACGAATTACCAAGCCCAGTTTCCAACCCAATCACTCTCTAGCAATTAGAGGGGCAGCTTCATCGTTGCCTGAGGCACCGCATGGTACATCCATTTACTTTCTACAAGTACGCAATAATATTAAACAAATCAAAGCCAGCATTTTCTTGCTTCTTCATTTCTTGTCCCTCGCCAAAGGCTATGGCTTCTCGTTCCGTCACCAGAAGGTGCACCCACCTAACGTCTGCATACCATTCCTCCGCCGCCAGAACCTTTCTCCAACTCGCCCCTTCGCAAAGACATATGCACAGCACCCCACTGCTTGACTTTCTGGCACCCAATATCCCCGTAACCCACGGGCTCAGATCTCGAGAGAGCAAAGCGTGCTACCCAGGAGCACAGAGGCCAACCCACCGCGGCTTCACAAGCACAATTGTTCGGCGGCAAACCAGCGCGATCGTCAACCCACGGCAGGATGATGATGGAGTGGACATGACGTTGGAAATCACGCCCCGAGCTTCAAATGTACGGAAACCAACTCCCTGAGCGGTTTTTATTAACGCACGCTAACCTGGGGTTTTTTTTTTTGCAGCGCTTGAAGGAAATCATGTCGAAAGATGCGAACCCCAATCTCGCGTTGAGGATACAGGTGGAAAGCGGCGGCTGCCACGGGTTCCAATATCTCATGTCTCTCACCACCCTCCCGCCACTCGCCGGTAATGGGTCAGCGCTAGATGCGCCGCCTGAAGCTAAAGCCGGAGCGCTGGACGAGGATGATACGGTGTTTGCGGCGGACGACGGGTCGGGGGCGAAGGTGGTCATGGATGGACCGAGCCTGGAGCTCTTGAAGGGGAGTAAGGTGGACTTTACGATGGAGTTGATCGGGAGCCAGTTCAAGATTGTGGACAACCCTTTGGCGACAAGTAGTTGTGGCTGTGGAACAAGTTTCGATATCAAGGGATGAGTTGGATGAATAGATGTATGAATGAATATAATGGAGTCATACAAAGCCCAGTGTTCTGACAGGCCAACATTCACAATCCCGATGATACCATGTATTCAAAATAGCCGGTGATACGTGCTAGACTTTTCTAAATGGTGGATAAGCATTCCCAAATTCTAATTTTCCAAAACAAGCAATCACCTTCCTACAGTTTGGATCTATGTCCACATTTATGCCAAACTTGTACGTATCCAACGTAGAAAGTCTACATATCTGTATGGAAAGATAAAGATCAAAAAGACTACGCTAGCGTATTAAGCAGAGTTCCATTTCTAGCAACCCCTTTGAAAAGATGTGGTTTTTTTACTTTCCTAGCGTGCCTGCCCGGTAACGCTTGGGGAAGTTTTGGTTCCTCCGCCGAAATGTGTTTAACGGAAGCAGAAGTTGACGCGGAAAGACCCTGATATGGAATATATATTCTTTCTTTTGGTTAAACCAATACCGTCTACTAACATGTTACGGGTATATGCTCTTCATTCGCAACTACAGGGAGGGTTTTGCGCAATATGGGATAAATGAGGTTGAAGACAATATAAGAATTTGGGACCGAGGTCGGAAAAATATTTATTCTTGTCAGAAAAAAAGAGCTAGTCATATATGTTATGGAGGTAGAGTACACGCAAAAAGAACAGGGCGTCTGAAAAGAACAGCTTGTAGAAATTACTTGCTCACATAGTTCAATCATAGGCAGTGATGCAAGTAGACAATGTTAGGCTATTCATTCGTAGTGGTAATTTCATTTATTCTTTTGATGCTAATTTACGCCGTGCTGTTAAAAAGCAACCCCCAGAACCAATAGCCCAGTATTCCCACAAAACAGCCTAGTTCATACTTCTGATCAAAGAGTCTGGATTCTCTGTTAGTTTCTTTCACATAATCATGTGAGCGATTGTTGAACTTACTGATCTTGTCCTCACGGTTACCGAGATCACCACCTTCGACGAAATGTCTAGAGAAGAGTTAGCATCAAGTCATGATAGTCCACGATGTGAAGGCTACTAACCTGAATTTACGAGTGCGGAATCCTCCAGTTGGGTTGCTGAGCTTGAATGGCCACAAGAAGTTGGCGGCTTGCTTGAAGTTGGGGCCAACGGTGAAGATCTCGTGGATCAAATCCTCCATGCAGACGATACCGTACTTGCCGAGGGTACCCTCAATGATGGAGTTGTCGGTAAGAGCAATACGTTGCTTCTCGATCTTTCCGTAACCACGCTTGTAGATGAGCTCACGGACAGTCTTCAAGTTGGGGTATCCGTAGGCGATCCATGGCTCGACGACCTTAAGCATCTCAAGGGTAGCCTTGGTCATGCGAACAAAGACACCGTTGTTGATCTGGAGAAGACGGAGGAGCTGGAGGATCTTGCGGGGCTTTGGTGCAATCTTGTTGATACTGTACAGCATTAGATATTGCAAGAACGAGATGTGAAGTGATAACTTACCCCTTAATACGGACAACGAAGACTAGCTTCTCCTCAGCTGGGATGTAGAAGGAACCCTCTTGCTTAGCGAGGCGAGCAAGACGAATCTTCTCACGCTCTCCATCACGGTACTCCTTGACGTATGCCTCAGCACGCTTGAAGATGACACCACGCTTCTCCTTGTTGGCCTGAAGTGATGAAGGTTAGCAGTGTACCCGCAGGAACTCGACAACACAATTGGCATTGGAAGTAACTGAATCAGACCCGAAAGATGGTTAATTGGCGACAACATCGATACTAAGTATCTAGTCGCAAAAATGGTGTTATGCATCATAAAAGTCTTCTTCCAATGCCATGTTGTGCGAAAAAAAAAGTGTGAACGAACCTTCTTCTTCTTCTCAAGCTCGGCGGATCGCTCCTCGCGGGCCTTCTCCTGGCTCTTTCTCTTCTTCAAGAGAGTCTCAGGAACGAGAATTTGGTCTTGAGTGGGAACGCTCCTAAAACCGGGTTAGTCTCATGTCCCGCATACAGAGTATGGCGAGGAGCGCCAATTGGGAATTGCAGCTATAGCGCAGCATTCTCGCAGAAGGCTAACTCGACGGTATGTTTAATCGATGAGATGAGATGCATGGTTGAATCCTTCCGCTTCCTAAGAAGTTGGGAAGGTTTCGCAAATCGTTTTCTCTCAATCGACAAGACCTCGGACAGATGTCCAAGAAAGATGCGCACACAAGCTTCGTTGTTCATAACCGTTGCAGATTGCTACGGCACTACTTGACGGTGTATGGCAATGCATTTAAAGGAGAAGATCGGAACCTTCAACCTCAAGACCCCGTACCATGTCTCCCATGACGCAAACCATAAAGGCCTAGGACAATGGGGGAATGGCTCAGGAAGAATCGAGCTGGTGGACCAAGCATCGGTCACTCAAGAGCTGACTTTCGATGCAATGGCACTCCCAGCGAGAGGACGGCGACTATAACTCCAATATTCCAATCGGAAAACTCTTTGCACTTTATGGGGAATCGTACGTGTTTCCCGACTCTGCCTTGGAGGCACTTGCGTTGTTCTTGGCCGGCATCTTGACGTTGGTTGTCGAGTTTGTCGTAAAAGTCGTTGGTTTGTGAAAGTAAGAAATTTTGGTTCCAAAGGGTAGTGGGATTTTAGCGAGAAGTGTTGACGCTAAACTTTATTTCTGGTCACGTGGTCATTCTTGGCACTCTGGTCTCTGATCAGGAAGAGATTGAACCAACTGTTGACTATATCTTATTGACTCCTGGCTTGTACAATGCAGTTGTTTTTGGGGTGTGATGAAATTTAGTTGGTTTGTAAGGTGAGTATTGAAAATCGGCTAGACAAGCTTTGCCATTCAGTCTTGCAAAGCTTCCAGCTCACAGGTCTTGGTCATAACTAACCATCTTGTGAACAAATTTATCATTTATAACAATGAGATAAACAGCTGTATTAGGTTGTTCTGAGAATTGCTATGTTATGTGTATTTAGTGGTTTTTTTGAACATACAGCATATCAGGATACACAACATATACAACCCTTTTCACGAGTCGGCATCCGACCACATAGAAGTAAAAACATGGCACATAAAAGCAGATTCATTGCTTAGTCTATGTTATATCGTTAAGCTGTGTTCACCCAAATTTAGTAGCTTGATAGCTTGGAGCAGCAACGTCTAGAGGTTAAGTGCTTCTAGATAAATTAGTCTCGTGAAGGAAGCTGGTGTAGGGCAAAAGGCATCATAATTATGTCGGAAATGACCTGGGGTGGTTAATGGGTACTGACTTCATCTACGCATGGCGAATTAGAAAATAATAATAGAAACATGGTGATTTGTAGAGGGCTGGTTACGCTGTATATCTGTGTACCTTGTAGCCATCTGTTTTACTCTATGTTGTGATACTAGCACTTTTATACGTGGAAGAAGATGCAAGAAGCCTACTTCAGAACAGCTGCTTCTGGTCAAATTTAAGTTGCCAAAGATGGTTGAAGTTAGTGGAAGCAGACATGACATGGAAACGTAGAGTAGAACCTGTGCTTCGCTCTCCTCGAGATGTGTGATCCCTAAAGAGTATAGTTGAGGATATAGTCTAGTTGACGTCCGTTGCTAACTGTGGACATCGAAATTATACTCTGACATCTGAGCGAGTGCTTACTCTCCCGAAGCTCGGCTGTGTCACTGAGATGTTTCGATGTATCGCGATATCCAGAACGTCGAATATCCTTTGTGGTCAAATCTCTGGGCGAATGGGATCATGCTGCAGTCAGCAGGTCATTAGCAACGCAGCCATTAAGAACTGGGACACTACTAAGAGGGAAATTATGTGAGTCTAATACGGTCGGTAAAGGTAGCTGGATTAATAGCATGGTGCAAATTGTAGCTCCTAAGCGTGACTGAGGTTAATAAGGGGCGCTCGCTTATTTTTATAATAAACTTTACCGGGCGAGGCGAGTGGGAGCTACGTGGTATCTAAACTTAAATTTACTACTATTAACAGAATCGTAGCTGTTTCATCAATTTTAGTCGTGACACTCAAACTTGCGAATAACCAAGAATTCTCCTGCAATCTCTAAGCTCTGCAACATACATGCGAGATGCTTAAGACTTGAAACTCCGGAAAATGACAGCTTGAAATGTATCCTATGCCTGGAGCTGAGCTAAAGGCTCTCGTTTATTTGTCGGTATTCGATCGATAGCTCTTTTTCGAGTTCGGCTGCATTAATATTTCTATTTGGAGCTTCTAGGGTAACAGGTAGAGGCCATGACTAGGATCAACTATTTTTTGGTTCACGAATAGATAGGAAGAGCTATTCCGGTATTGTACTATGTTTTCATTATGGATTCACGATGGATACACGTATACTGATTTTACGATCCGTATCACATTAAGCAGCTAGACATGCAGGCGAAGTATAGTTGCGCGTCTCTAGGAGCTTTGGAAGGTTTTGACGTTACTCGTATGCCGTGGCGCATTCGTTGTTTCTTGTTTCAAGGAGGATCACCAGGCCACGATACCTGGGGTTTGGACCCGAGTTGAAGGTTGAATCAGCCTCGTCAACCTAGGCTCAGAAATTTGGGATTG
>Ga0247810_10000319_pt1 | contig 64191 bp, 57 predicted proteins | sample UWRJL119311C1_FD_179918 | JGI IMG/M metagenome (GOLD analysis project Ga0247810, IMG submission 179918) | Plant litter microbial communities from Arlington Agricultural Research Station in Wisconsin, United States - UWRJ-L119-311C-1 | ecosystem: Environmental > Terrestrial > Plant litter >...
TAGCGAATAAAGGAACTAATCCAACCTTCCATCCAACTGAAGGATTGAGCCGGCATTTATTATATTCTATTGGCAAAGTTTAATGGTAGCGAATAAAGGAACTAATCCAACCTTCTATCCAACTGAAGGATTGAGCCGGCATTTATTATATTCTATTGGCAAAGTTTAATGATAGCGAATAAAGGAACTAATCCAACCTTCTATCCAACTGAAGGATTGAACCGCCATATATTATATTACTACAACTGTTGTATATATTAGCAAGTTAAAAGATATTAGTGGCTGCGGGTGGCGTACAGGTGCGGGTGACGTACAGGTGATGACAGTAGTAGCCCTGTCGTTCCCTGCTAGCGCGAATCATGACTTTTGAACGAATCATCCTTCGTACGGAGTACACAATTCTTCACATCCGAGGTCGACATGATGCCTGAATGGGTTGTATTCTACCCCAGAACTTGTCTATGTCGTATCACAGGTTGCTGCAGCAGTACCCCCGATTTACTCGGAATATGGCTATGCGTGTCCAGAAACTGTTGTTTGTCCTTCGACAGCACATCTTTATCTTCTATGTTACTATTCCTGTCTTCAATGTGTCTGTTCTCGAATGGTGGCCCTGGCGAGCTGAAAGCTCTCGCATGTATGATTTATACCACTAACTCCGACTTCGCCATCCGCATGGCACCCTGATACCATGACAAGGATTTATTGTGGTAGAATTTGCTGCTCAGTTAGGTTATTGGATAATTAAACTACAGCGTTAATTCCTGCGGAGGGAGGTCGCCTATCACAGTATGATGTCAATCGCACATGGATCGGCCCTCCCCCAGACACTCCACGTTCCAGTCCCTAGACGGTGAAGACATTGTTGGCCTGAGGTTGTCCTGTGGTTGGAACCAATAGAGTCCGGTCACAGACTCAACCTTGATTCATGAGTCGTTGAATGCACGAGGCCTTCTCAATATTGCGGATACTTAGATTAAGGCGTTCGTCGAACCCTGGTAAAGTGACTTGTCACAAGTAAGATCTGTTTGCAACTCTCTTCACCGAGAGTTATCCCCTCCTCCGGCAATTGACTTCGGGTTCTCCCTCTGAGGCTGGGGGGCGACCGACCTTGTTTGTTCCCGTCTCCCTACTGATATCGACAAATTATCGTATACACATACTCCGTTTGCTCATCGTATCAGGTCAAAATGGCTGCTCTAATCTCTGATAGCACACTTGATCGCAGACTTAAGCTTGAAGCCGAAAAGAGGACGACCTTCGGCGCATTTCTATATCGCCAATTCTTCGTCACGCCTGCTCTCTCATGTAATGTCGACCTTACCGATAAAACTGTCATTATTACCGGATCCAATACTGGTATAGGCCTTGAATGTGCGCGTCATTTCTTGGATATAGGTTTGGGAAAACTCATTCTTGCTGTACGCAACGAAGCGAAAGGTCAGGCAGCTTGCACTCAATTGCTATCTGGCCGTCAAATTAAAGATGGCACTATAGAGGTTTGGAAGTTGGATATGGTATCCTATGAATCAGTTGTCGCGTTTGCGGAGCGCGCTAAGAGCTTAGAGCGCCTTGATATCGCCATTCTTAATGTTGGCATTATGAATATAACCTACAAGCGAGTCGCATCTACAAGCCACGAAGAATCACTTCAGGTCAACCTTCTGTCGACTGCTCTACTTACTGTCCTTCTTCTTCCTATCTTTAAAGCTCAGAAGTCCTCTGAGCCAGGTCGCATTGTATGGGTTCAATCTGATATAACTTCCTGGACGAAGTTCAAAGAGAAAAATAGTATCCCCTTGTTACCTGCGTTAGACAAGCCCGAGAACTTTAATTTTCCTGACCGGTATGGTACCTCTAAGGTTCTAGGACAACTCTTCGTTACTAAATTGACAAAATTAATACCGTCTTCGGTTGCTATTATAATAATGCCGAGCCCGGGTCTCTGTTATGGCACAAATCTAGGAGCTGTCTCCAAAAAGACTATCGGAGAGTCAATTTCAAATGTCATCAAGCGGATTCTCGGGCGTTCAAGTTCAGTTGGTGCCCGAGTAATCGTCGACGCAGCCGTTAATCACGGCGTTGATGGTCATGGACAGTTTATAGAAGACTGTAAGATACAGCCGTAAGTGTTCCTTGCTAGATTATGCGAGCTGAAGTTGCTAATAGCATTCAAAGGAAGGTCCCGTTTGTCTATACTGCTGAGGGTAATCGGGTCGCCAATATACTCTGGGAGGAGATGATGAAAGAACTGTCTTTTGCAAATGTTCAGCAGACTTTGAGCGACTTGGGCAACGAGAACAATTGAAGATGACACATAGAGTATTGCTTGGGCTACTCTACAAATTAGGGGAAGCATCGAACTCTGTATAATTGACTAGTAAGGGGTATTCTTTCGAGAATTTGAAGCCTTTCCTGTAACATGAACGCTGGGAATTTAGGACGTTGCAGCGAATTGATGATGTGCATTCCTGGGTATGGCCGTAAAAAGATTGTATAGTGTTTCACGTCACCAAGAAACTGCTTGATGATACCCAAATCGTAGCATAATATTCATCATCAAATCACAGTTTGAAACAGAAACGATTATCTCCTTGTGGGTGCAAACAAAAAGTGGTTACCACCTGACACTGTTCTGTATACGTGCGTTAAGCACTTGTTCGTTACTTCCCTACCGCCACTACCCTCCCCTCTGGTTTCCTAGCTTCTGATGCTGCGGTTGGATCAATGGAATGTCACATAGAAGGATAGTATTAAAATGGCTTCCCGCCTCTTCATATTTGGAGGGACGGGTTGTTCCAGTACCTTGTCTACAATATACAGTACTACCCCAGCAGCAGCTGCAGAGTCAAAAGGTGGCAACCGCGCTGTGCCTCTTACCAGGGCACCGAAATTCATAAGTCTTCTTAACAAGAGGGAGGTTGTTGGTCAGCATCAGCATCAGCTGTTATCGCTTAGTTAAAGCGCCCGCATCGAGTCAGATATTTCTGTGTCTTCAACTCAGTTATCAGCCCAAATACTTAGCCTTGGAATAACCTCCAACTCCAATTCTTGACATATCAATATTGAGACATTGAACGACCACTATTGCAGCAATGGGTTCTCTTGCCGACTTCCCTAATCTTCCCCCCGCGATCCAGGCACAGATCGCTGCTGGGCCAGCTCTCCAGCCGCCTCCCCACGTGCAACCGAATTTCGACAACCCACCTAACTTGAATGCTGTTGTTCATGTGCTATACGCAATATGGTTTCCTATGGTGACTATTGCAGTTCTCGGGCGACTATATATACGATTTTTCAGCATAAAGCAAGGTTTCATAGGAGATTGTAAGCTGTCATTCCTCTTCGACACTCTAGAGCTGTATTATTAACTTTATTTAGACTTTCTCATCGTGGGATATGTATGTCCTTTCACTATCTTACATCAACTGTCTAGATATTAATAGCTGTCTGAGCAGATATTCTTTGTGGTAGGATTCGCTTTGTCCTACCGAGTAATCCTCTTTCCTGGTTTCTTCGTCCATCAATGGAATATACGCTTGGGTGAACTACATATATTTCTCCGAGTAGGTCAAAACACATTCACATAAACTTGTGCGCGAGACTAACGGAGTGTAGGCTGTTCATCTCTCAACCGTTGTCTATATAGTCACCATTTGTTTCATTAAAATAGCAATTTTGCTAGAATGGCTTCGAATCTTCAGTCCAAACGGCACTCGCGGCCTGGTATTCTGGACTAGTCATGTTTTGATTTGGGCCAATGTTCTCTTCTATATATCGGTTCTCATTGCTAATAACATCTCATGCACACCTTACGAGTACATCTGGAACAAACTGATTGCGGGCTCCTGCGCTCGCGTCAACACGACAGACACAAATCTTAGCGCATCGGTTTTCAACTTTATTTCGGATGTTCTGGTCTTGCTTATTCCACAACATGTTATTTGGAAACTGCACATGGACAAAAGAAAGAAAATTGGAGTTTCCGTAATTTTCATGATTGGGCTATTAGGATGTGCTGCAGCTTTGGCACGACTCGCTGAGACCGTTCGTCATGCAACCAATCCAGACTTTGTCTACACGTTCTCGGCAGTTTCACTTTGTTCTGCCGCTGAGTTGACCTGTGGATTTCTGGTCGTCTGCGTTCCTAGTTTCCCCAAAGCGTTCCAGGCATTTGACATGACCAAACTGAAAGGGACACTGAGCTTCTGGTCTTGGACAAGCTCACAGAACCCTCTTCGATTGACTTCGAAGAAAAGATCAGGCGCCAATTCATCCGGCTCCCAGTCAATTCCATTCTCAAAACTCAAAGCTCCGAGCGAACACAGCGCCTCGAGTGATACGCACCACCTGTATCCAATGCCTAAAGCTGTTCATAAGGGTTCTGCCAGCAATTCCGTAGATCAATACGAGAATCTGGGGAGAATTGAAGGAGGTATTGTGCGGACTACGCATATTCAGGCAGGAGAGGAGCGTCAATCAGCGACACACACAGCTACGGGCCAACACGATTACCGACAACAATGGACATAAGAGAGTCGAGTATGGTGGGTTTCAAGTATATGTATAGACTGAGTTAAAAGGAGCTTTGTGAAAGGATTGTAATCTAGATAAGATGGATCAAACAATGAATAGTATGACAACAGATCAGATTCAGAACACAAGATAGTGCTTCTTCGTGACAAGTGTCTTTGAAAACAATTGGAACTTAGTCTGAAAAGGAGAAATCACGACGCATTCCAAATCTTTCTTGGAAAATGTCGAAATATCGTTGGAATTTCCATGCACTTGACACCTTCAAGCTGTACAGCTGCCCTCTCCTACTCTTCTTACTTCTGATACCGTTGACTTGCTTACCACTCACAACAGATATTAATCTTACCAATGTATCCGGATGTTTGGCTTGGCATTCTCGATATTCAAAAATATCACCCGTGGTAAATCTGCCTCGAGGGTATAGATGATGTGTTTCTCTTTCACGCAGTCATCCGTCGCAGACTGATGCTACCTCAGTTCTCGCTCGCATCTGGGGTATGTTACTACACCTGGGGATCCTCTTACATTCTCCAATGCAATACCACCCTACTTCGCTTAGGCACCTTGGAGCATAAGCCATGAACACCACATTGGTACTCTTGTGCTGCGTACGCCCTGGCATTATGATCAGATCACAACAATCAAATATACTTGCATGAAGCACGAGTTCAATTTGTGTGCATTTGGGGTGGAAAGCAGCATGCAGGAGCGCGCTCGTGTGCTGGGATCCGAAGTCGTACACGCGCCCGCCCTAGCTTATCACATGGCGTTATCACAAACCAGTGAGAACAGGACCAAGACATACTTTCGTAATTTGTTTACTTGGAGGGGGGTAAGGATTGTTTGATAATTATATCGTGAGCAAACCAATGGGAAATGAATTTCTGATTTTCTAAGCGAGATTTAATAAATGGCGCTAGCTGGTAGCATGTAGATTAAATGCGATGTAGTTATTATTCGTTTGACGAATGGGATAATATCCATAGATTGCACAGCTTAAATAGGCAGCTGGAGATGTATGCTTGTTGGAATGTCACGAGAAATTGTGATATTGGGACCTTTTTACTAACCTTGTGTATCTAAATATAGGCAAGGTTCCTAAATCATAAATTTCAGCACTAAACTACGGGCTAGCCAGGAAGTTGTAAAAGAAAAGTCAACCACCATAGTACATGAGCCAAGAAGGCGTAATATACGAACCGAGGATGTGAGTGCATCCTTTACTTTAAACACTAGGGCAGAATCACTAAGACGAGTGCAACGTACATGACTTTTCATATCATTATCAGTTGAATAACATATAGGTTTATGTGTAAAGCTGTCATTGGAGAAAGGGTTAGTTCAAATCTCACAACATTTCCGCTCGGATTCTTCTGACAATATTAATTATCTTAATTAACCTTAATAAAGTAAATATATCATTTAACTTCTCATCTTTTACACTTACAATAGAGAGGGTGCTTTCACAAAGCCATGCTACACTGAAAGGAGTCATGTGAGAAGCACGTGCTTCGGTGTCTCACTCTTAGTATTTATTTATAGTAGGGAAAGCGTTCGGATCCCGCCTCCCAATATTACACCCGTTTGTCATATTTTAGCCTAGTGTTACAAGCTTCTGCCTCTTTTAACTCCAGACAGTGAGCGAGCTAATCTATCTTGTCCCCTCAACCCTCTTGGCCGCTAGTTACCACATTGATTTTGGGCACAGCCTCGCTCTAGAATTCACCATGTTAACATACTACACTGTGCCAATTCTCGTCTCTTGTGTAAGGAGAAAGTCATATGTTCAACTTAATAGGACAAAATCACTGATTCACGGTCAAGCTTCTACTCTGGGCGACTTACCAAGTGTTCCTGCACCCTTTGAGCAAATATCCAGGCCCGGTAATAGCCAAGCTGTCAGACATTTACAGCGGGTTCTATAGCTACAAAAAACGGCTCCATCTAACCACGTGGAGTAATCATCGCCGATACGGTAAGTTAGCCAGTATCTCTAGCTCACATGCCACAGAATTCCCTATCCGAAATTCGAGAAGCTGATTTTCTATTTAAGGCTCTGTTGTTAGACAAGGACCAAACAAACTTGTCTTTAACTCCATTACTGCTCTACGCGGCAAGTCACCAAAATCAATACCTGCCCTATCTCCCTTCTTCATGCTAACAGAGGAAAAGATATCTACAAAAATGACCGAACTACAAAACCTGAGGCCTACATGGCGCTGGGCCCAGGACTCACAGCATTCACCATTTTCACTGCCATCGATAGACAGTTACACAGGGCCCGGCGGCAGCTAATTGGGCAGGTTATTACGGACCGGTCCATGCGCGTATTTGAGCCGACGATGATAAAGCATATCAAAATATTTGTGCTAAACTTGTTGCGCGAGTCTCAAAGCTCTAATCCCGTCAATATTACCAAGCAAACAAGAAAGCTTGGACTTGATCTGGCAGCACTTCTCGGTTTTGGCTACGAATTAAACCTTCAGACAAATGAGGAAAACCAGTTTATACAAACAGTTTTGGATACGGGGACTTGGACCAGCAACATCTTTTTACACTTCCCATTGGCAAGACGACTTCGGCTCGGGCCGGTGTTCATGTTCTCACTGCTAGGAATACGTCCAAGGTACCTAGCTCTGATGGAGAGAATGATCACTTCTCGCATGGCTGAGCCGAAAGATGCAAAACATGATCTTTACTATTTTGTGGCAGACACACTGGCTACGGGGTCCGGTGATCTTGCTCAGAGTGATCTTTGGGCGGAGGCGAACCTTTTTCTGTCAGCAGGTTAGAACTCAACTACCATCCGCGTTTATTTCAAGTTACTAAATACAAATTGAAACAGCTGGAGACACCGTAAAGACTGCGCTAAGTTCAACGTTTTTTTACCTTTCACGAAATCCGAAGGTTTACCAGAAACTTGCAGCTGAGATCCGATCTACTTTTACTAGTGGCAATGAGATCATAGGGACCGGAGTTGCAAGTTGTTTGTATCTCCGTGCTTGTATCGATGAAGCTATACGTATGTCCCCACCAGCCGCTGGTATATTGTGGAGGGATCTCGCACCTGATGACGACAAGAATCAACCGTTTGTCGTCGATGGCCAGGTGATCCCCCGTGGCACGATTGTCGGCTTGAATACATATTCGCTGCACCATAATGAAGACTACTTTCCAGATCCTTTTTCCTACGATCCAGAACGGTGGCTAGACTCGTCCGACTATTCATCGGAGACAAAAAGGATTATGCGTGACGCATTCGCCCCTTTTTCGATCGGCCCAAGAGGCTGCGCCGGAAAAGCTATGGCCTATTTAGAAACGAGTTTAGTACTAGCCAAAACAATGTGGTACTTTGACTTTGAGACTTCCTCGGGACAACTAGGAGTGATTGGAGCGGGAAAGGCCGGTGCGGAAGAAGGAAGGGAACGTCCGAGCGAGTTCCAATTGTACGATATTTTCAATATGGCTCATGATGGTCCGTACCTGAACTTCAGAGTTCGTGGTGATTTTTGGAAGGACCTTTAAGAAGCGAGCCTACATGCTAGCTTGTATTGTTACTTTGGCTTTCCTTAGGAGTGTTTCGAGAAAATTAAATGCAAAGATATTTGAAGAATGACGCACAAATGCAGATACCTAGAGATTCTAAATAGCTACAAAGTTGATGTTAATTTTGATGATCATATCTATTCAGTCTGTCTCGAGCGAAATGGTACCATTCTTGATATTCCACAAGTTCTCAAAGCTTCGTAGTAAATAGAAACCTGGACACTTGAATGTTTTAATTGGCTTCTAAGAAATTCATCGAAACAGAGAACATGTTCTTTTTCATTGAAGCTTCACATGTTTTTTTTGTACACCTCCCGAGACAATAACAGTAATTTGCTCTAAGTTCCTCCACTTCACCACTGTTCTTAGAATCTAATGGCTCTATGTGACATCAAGTTGTGTGCTAGAGGCCAAATCAACATGCATGCTTGTTTCCAGTCACGTGTCAAGAGTTCAAACACTAGCAGAGTTCTAATCCAACAGGTATGGAGATTACTTCTCCACGCTTCGCCTGGCTCTAGTATTGATAATTTTACTTTTTGTCCAAAAGTGGTGTGTACAGAAAGTTCCGGAGCATACAAGGGCATTTTGTCTCACTCCTAAGTGCGACTCTACCACTAAGGCGCAATATACCATGTCAGTGAATATTGATTATGAATGTGGACTTTGTCATATTTGCGCCTCCCTTTTGCAGAGGTGTGTCTAAAGAAGCCAAAGTTACCTCCTTCGAAAAGACTTCCTACAGCGTCGCTTATGTTTTCGACTTTGGGCAGTGAAGAAGCGAGGGCTCCGCCCCCTTTTCCTGCATTGTTGAGGCGTTGACCAGTCTCGACTGGAATGGTACTGACGGCCCGGACTCGGCCGAAATATTGGTGATTTTAGGGTAGCGAGTTATGATAGTAGCAATATCACCTCAGTTGGTCTTACTGCGTCTATCGTTTGCCGCATCAACATACTAGGATTGGCGGCGGAGTGATAAACTTCAGGTCATGCCCTGTTTGTTGCACTGTACCTCCATCTTCCTCCTGTCCCATCGATTGATTTCATTGCACACCAATTGGGCAACTTCTTGCACAGATCCCTCCATTGCCATGTGGTTTTCTTCAGGCCTCACATTAGCCACTACAGCTTCACTCCTGTTCACGGGAGTCGCTGCTAGCACACTCAAACGACGTGATGATGTCCGCGCCGTCTTCACTAATTCTCAATGGTCATCGGCTACCACCATATCATTTTCTGGCTCCGACAGCTTCACTGCCAAGACAGAACGATGGAATGCCTTTGAGCCTCCCACCTATGCTATTGTCGTCAGCCCTGGATCAGAAAACGATTTGGCAAAAGTTGTACGTATAGAATGCTATGGCTCTGTATCGGGATGAGCGTAACCTGACATTCACATGCGTGTGTAGGTTAAACTTGCAACCGCTCACTCAATTCCTTTCCTTGCTACTGGGGGGCGGCATGGCTACACGACAACCTTAGGAGACCTCAACAATGGGCTTGCTATTGACCTTAGCAACTTCAACACTGTGAAAGTCAGTAAGCCGGCTGCCACATTGACTATAGGTGGAGCCGTGAGATTTCGAGATATCTATGATCCTGTCTTTGAGGCGGGGTTTGAAATCCGTGAGTCTAGTCACTTGTGTCACTACGAAAGAATCTCCTTATCTCATCTTGGCATCCTGACAACATGTCCTGATTTCATGTACAGAAATGGGTACCTGCTCGTGCCCTGGCATGGTTGGTGTAACGCTAGGAGGTGGTGTTGGGCCATGGGGTGGTGTACACGGATTACTCATCGACGCACTGCTCTCTTTGCGTGTCGTTACAGCATCGGGTAGAGTCATTGACGTATCAGCTACATCGAACCCTGATCTATTCTGGGCTTTTCGCGGCGCTGGCGCTAATTTTGGTATCGTTGTATCTGCTACCTATCAACTCCAAAAGCAAGTCAACAAAGGTCAAATTCTGGTTGCGGACATGCTTTTCCCAGCTGAAAAGAACAATTCCTACTTCAATCTCCTGGAAACCTATAACGGAAAGGTACCTGCAGGCTTATCCATCACTTCATTTGTACTTTACAATAGTACTATAGGACAAGTAAGTTCTTCCACTCGTACCACATCCTTTATCATATTCAAAAACTAATCAACACATCCTTTAAGGCCCAGATTGCAGCTAGTTGGGCATACATAGGACCAGAAAGACAAGGTCGCAATGCTTTTGCACCAGTTTTAGCTCTAAACCCTATCAGTACTAACATTCAAACTTTTGCATGGAACAAAGTGATAACTTCAGGCAGTGGAGGTATTGACGCATTGATCTGCCAGCCCGGGTTGAATCATAACATTTATGAGGTCAGTGCACGCAAGATAGTTTCCGCAACATACAAATCCGCTTTCAGCAAGATATCCACCTTTTACAAGAACAACCCAACCGCTCAGGGCAGCGACCTTCTGATATCAATTTATGCAAATCAGGCTGCACTTGCTGTACCAGATTCCGCGACGGCATTTGCATATAGAGACACTGTAGCCTATAAGTAAGCAAAATCCTTATTATGCCTTCTTTTAAAAGAAACCAGAACTAACAAGCACGAAAATTTACAGTGATATCCAATTTTCTTGGGCAGGGTCAAACTCCACCTTAGAAGCGATAACCACAGCCTTGGGTCGTCAGCTACGCAGTGAGTTCGCTGCTACATCTGGATATCCGGATCTCGCAGTTTATGTGAATTCTGCACACGGTGATGAGACTCTGGAGCAGAAATATGGAGCCAGAAAGTTGCCACGTCTTGCTGCTTTGAAGAAGACTTGGGATCCAGATCGGGTTTTTAGATACAATAATGCTTTGCCTACAAAGTACCCTTGATTAAGATTGTATGGACGATCTAAAACGAGATTTCAATAACGGAGACCTTCCATGATACAAGATCGATAAGCAAGTTATATAGTGATATATATAATTTTAAATAACAATGATTGCAATGTTGATCTATATAGCTTGGGAAGTCAAGCTAGTGAAAGATAATATGGAGTGGCACCTAAGAAACGCATGTCGCGTGTACCAGGCCAAGTTGTCCTGTGACTAGATTCGCCGAGAGCCCGTCAATTACATCGAATCCCGTGCTATCAAGTCCAATTAGGTCATCAGGAATCAAGGACTCGTTCTTACGTGTTGCGTTGAGATATTCCAATTGCTCGGCTGTCAAGACAGCCTCAGCTCCGTGCACAGCATGTCTATATTTCTCGTCTGAAATGGCCCCAGCATCACTGACAGCAAGTGCTTTCAAATCATTCAGCGCTGCCTCCTTCGCTGGTGCATTACTGTCAGACGCTAGTGCACCCAGACAGAAACTGAGTGTTCGCATCACTTCAGTGTGGTCCAATTTGGCACTCACATCTACGGAGCCCTGGATAACTGTAGGCGGAAAGGAATAAAGTCAGGAACATTGCTGCTTAGAGAGCTAGAATAGCAAAAATATTGGGTACTATAGACAACTTACTCGGGCGGAAATGCTTGAAGGCCCGGTCAAACGTGTCCTCGTCATAATCTGAAATGATTGCCCCATCTCCCTCCAGGATTTGTTTTAAGGCGCTGGAAACCACGACTAAGAAGCGTGTGTAGGATACAGCCACTTTCTTTGAGTGCCATATAGCCGCTGATATCTCGGAGACATGTCCTTTCATGGAGGCGCATATAGTGGTCGCCGCTGAGAGACCAGCATTGAGAGCAAGGTGGACACCAGATGAGAAAAATGGGTCCACAAAACAGCCAGCATCGCCAGCAATGCGAACATAGGGACAAGCATAAGCTAAGGCATTGTAGGACCAATCGGCAGCGGATTTAATTTCGCTCACAAGTGTAGCAGAGGCAAGAAGGTCACGCATGCCTACGTTGTGCTTGATACAATCGAGGTAAACACCTTTACTATCGCTATCGGTATCACGCTTCTTTTGGGCGAATACTTTCGAATTGCGGACCACGCCAACAGAAACTTCTCCAGTATGCAGCGGAATGTACCACGCCCATCCACTGCCATCATGGAGTGCCTCGAAGTATGGGTTCCCTTCTTGCTCAGTTCCTACACCATATGTGGCACCATTGATCCAGTAGCCCCAGCTGGCTGTGCTATTCAGCTGCTCGCCAGCATTCATTTTACGGTTCTTCAAGTATTTGGTACTCACGAGTCCTTGACGCCCGCTAGCATCAACGAGATATTCAAATTTAATGACACCTGTTTTGCCGTCTTTGCTTGTCCAGGTTGCGGATTCCGGGCGGCCAGGGTCAGGAATCTCGCAATCAGGATCGCTACTGCGAGGGAGACCAGACGGAATGAATTTGAATGAGTTCACCTTGATGCCATCGAAAATATGGGCACCGGACTCACCAGCATGACGGAATAGAAGCTCGTCACATTCAGAGCGTACAACGTTGTATGCATACCCCTGAGGGCCCCCAGCGGCAACAAAGTTGGTAGCTATTACTTTGATTAGCATCATTTTCTTAACAAATAGATGGAATGGGGTACCAACATCCAGGTGGCTTAGAGTTTAGCTTAAAGGTGGCACCTTTCTTTGAGGCTAAGAGTCAATATTTTGACTCACGGGTGATTGTATTTTATCCTACCTTAATCCTGAAGCCATGAGTGTCAAACTTTTTGTCACAGTCGACGAAACGCATAAATTGCCGTATTGAAGGCAGCATACTCTCGCCTACATGATAGCTTTTACCGATGTAAGCGATATTTTCTAATATTTGATGACTCGCGAAACGGCTTAATGCTAGGTTTGACGGTCATCTGTACTTACCGAGGGAACTTCTCAGCTTCTAGGAGAACGGTATCAATACCCTCCCGAGAGAGAGCCGATGCACAATATGAGCCTGCGGGACCACCACCAACAACGAGAACAGAGCATTTTGCTGGAGGTTGAGACGTCATATCTTTATTTGAGAAGTACTGGTAGACTTGGAATACAAGTTGAGCAATTGATGTATATTACTACCAGAATGCCTGGGACTTTAGTATACATTCAGCCTGGTGACGTTGTCTTATCTGTCAATGATTTAGGGCGGGGTGCTATATAATTGCCAGATTATCCTTAACCCTAGCAACAAAGTAAGGCAAGAATCAATCAAGCTGACCATTGTGCCCCATAAATTAGCGTTACACAAGTGCTAAAGAAATCAGCAATAACCGAAAATAAGCCTGCCTTCCCTCCTTCGTCTTTTCCAGATCTAACTATATTATGCACTCCCACGGCGCAGAGTCGCGCACAGACATCAAAAGTCAGACGTGCATTTACCAACTACAATGTACCTGGCATGCATGCTTGGCATTTATATTCTGATGGTGCCCGCTCTGATTTGACCATCTATCATTTATGGCGAGTCACTGATGATAAGGGAAATAACTATAGTTTGAGCCTTACACCCTACAGAGGCTGACGCTCCGGTCAACTCGAACTTGCCATTCTAATCTGCTATTCATTACTCTCATGAACTACTAGCATTCTTCAGAATACAAGTCTCTCAAGTTTAGCGTCTAATTGATGTAAAGTACGGCTATTACACCCCAACCTCATTTTTCTTCAGTCCGTCATGTATAGTGTTGAAATTTGCTGTTTCACCTTAATTTTTTTTTAAATCTATATCTGGTTTTTGCCATTCAATATCTCGCTGGTTCTGAATGTTTTATTCAATTGTTCCTGTACTGCCTGTTTAGGCTGGTCTCCCGTCTATGTAATCCAATGCAATTATAGGTGAAAATTAACTCTAATCAACCTTTTGACAAGTCCTTTAAAAAAAGCCAACTTTCTCTCAAGCCCTCTTTTGAAGTAAAAGTAATGTCGCAAATCATTGTCGGCACTGATCTAAGTCAGAACTTAAAGAGGCCTTCTACTATATAGACTTTTGACTAAAAACCTTGCAGAGCAAGTACCGGAAGAAGAAGAACAGGTGGTAGTGTTCTGAAAAATTTCAAACCGTTCCAATCGCATTCTATATCACACGACGGTGGTTCTGGAAACTACCGAACAGCAAATTCATCCACCGAACAATTTTCAGCAATATTCTGAAGAAATGTCAGAGCTTTCAATTATAAGGGTAGGAAAGCTAAACATGCAACTGTTTTTGACTGCATCATCTCTCGGTATTTGCAACCTACCATCCAGCGGGATTAATCTCAACCTTATGGCTCCCATATCTGTAATATTACATTTTCATCCCACGTTTTAGTACCTTGGTAATATATATATAGTCTTCGAGCATCGAATTCAAAGTATGAATTGAGACTCAATATAGTATATATTTCGAAATGAACTTTAGCCAACACTTTGCTAGTCACTGTTTTATATATATATAAATAACTTTGGTACTTTCTCATATTATAGAAAGCTGCAAATCATGATCTATCAGGAGACAATATAGGACAGCGGAGGAGTTCTAATAACATTATAGAAATATTCTTAGAAGATGCGTTCTTTTTCTGTATACTGACTATAGAACAAAAAAGACTATTCTTTAAAAAACGCAGTCCTTTATATACTATACCTTGATTGCTGAACTCAACAATAAACATTATGCTTAAGATGAATTTTATTACCTTTTATATTTTATTTATTACAAAATTATACTTATAAATAAGAGTGATTGTGAGTTTGTCCGCAGAGTAGTAAAAGTCGAGTATGAAGACTTTCAATGCTAGATCATCTATTATAACAGATTATATTAGATTTTCACTTATAAAGATGTATAAGCTGAGAAAACTCTCAATATAGTTCGCGGGGTTGGATTTTTTTGAAAGGAGCAAATACTTGCTGTCTTTTAACTATATTATCTTCTTGCACCAAATTCCTAGATTGAGTTATATAGTGGTTATACTATTAAATCTTTCAACTATATCCAAAACGACAATGTTATTATTAATTTCATAAGTGCAGAAATGGCTATCCAGAGACAATGGATAGTCTTGTCGACTATTAAATACCAGAGAGATTCTTTCAAACAAAAGCCAGTCTGCCGAGCGCTAGGAAATAATGAAGGCGCGAGAAGAGCGGTTTATACCAATCTTCTGAGTATCTTCAAGACGTTTAAAAATTTGTGTTAAATCGTCAAACTCATGAGCGAGTCGAGGAATATCTGATATTGGATCCTGGAACTCATTACGTAACTCGCTAAGTTTAAAAGAAAGGGACGCCAACGAGGTTAGTAGCGCTATAACGCCTGCTATGATTGAAACTGGGTCCATGGTCAAGACGGTCAATTTGAAGCTGGACGAATAACGTTTCTAAGACGAATATAGATTATCATACCACACGACATTCATGCTGCCGTTTCATACTCCTCAGGATGGAGACCCTTTTTGGGGAGATTTCTTGAACAAAAAGTATCGAAATTCAGATGTTGTATGTATTTTGTGCTTGTGCTAGCTCAGCCGGATGATATTATACTTTACTCCATAACCTAGAAATTGGCTGGCCAGAGATGCCGGCAAGTTATTGATGCGAGTAAGAACTAACCTGACACGAGAGTATTGTAAAGAGTTTATATTAGGAGAGTAAGCAACGACCAAAAATCAGAATAAACAAACGCTAATCTTTCATCATGATTGGAATTTGGAATATGTAAAACTCTCGCTCAAAACATGCTGTTGAAATCAAAAAGGACGAACTTGAATAAAGTATGTAGTACTAGAATAAGGTCTTAGTAAATCAAATCCGCTTCTCAACCGTAAGAACTGCTCGCTCTGGGTGCATTAATTGAAGCAACAATTTCATCCCGGTTTCCTTTTGAATCAATGTCTTCAACCTCTGTCTTGCTACCTCATCATCCTCCCCATCTAAACGTGTAGGTCGTATTCTATACTCCCGAAATAAGCCCACTAGCACGCCTACAAATTCCACTTGGGAAAACTTGCGGCCAGGACACACTCTTTCACCGCCAGACCATGCTATGAACGGATTTGCAGCTTTTGGGAACTGCAAAAAGGATTCTACGGCCAGGGCATCGCTTGTTGTAGGTGTGTCGGGAGATGAGTTTGAAATAATCCACCGGGAAGGTTCCCAATCCAGCGAGTTAGAGCCCCAGTGTCGTGGATGTGTGTGGAGCGCCGAATAGCTGGGAATGATCATTGTGTGCGACGGAAGTGTGTAGGATTTCTCATTAATTTTAAGGGATTGCGATTGTGGCCCCGTAGTCTTGACCATCGCCACAGGCGTGTAAAGACGCACAGTTTCGTACTAGATTACTAGAAATTAGCACCAGCCTGACCGAGCTCATTTCTAAAAAGTGACATACTGCGATAGCCAGACAGCGCTTCAGGCGAGGAAATTTCTCTATGTAAGACGATGTCACCGGATTTTCATTACCAAACACGATCTTGATCTCCGCAGCAATCCAATCCTGGATATCGGGTCGTGTGGCTATCAAAGCAATTCCAAAAGCGAGTGTGTTGGCAGTCGTATCGTGACCAGCAAAATTGAAGACAAATATATTACCGTATATTTCTTGCTCTGTTAAGCCCGTTTGCTGTGGACTCCCTCCTTGGGCCATGCCATCCACTTCCGTCACGGTTTGGGATGCACGAACAAGCGAAGTCATGAGGTTGGTAGCCCTATTCTGTCCGTGAGCAATGGCTTCTCTCTCTTCTTCGTACACAGCCGTCATGTAATTCCTGAATGTAACAGTAGCCTCATACAACTCATTCCAGCTTCTTAGCAACCACCATTTGTTCAAATTATTGGGACCTAGAGCAACCAGCGGAATGCAATTATCCAAAATCAACTTCAGGGACTCTTGATAACTTGAAGATTCCTGCGTAGTAGATCGCTCAGCACTTCGAAACGGATATGATTTCCCAAAGCCAGCGCTAGATAGGACATGCAGCGATACAGTACGGACATCATCTGCCACGCTATTAATAGTAGATTTCGCAGACCAGTGGTTAAGCATTCCAATAGCTTGATAAATAGTTTCTGACCACACCAATGCGTTGTTGTGCTCGTTAAAACATGCGGCAGTGATCTTGCGATGGCGTTGCCATTGTTGTCCCTCGGTCGTTGCCAGATTTGGTCCAAATACGTTAAGCATCTCAAGCATTTCTGTTGGCCGCGTAAAATCCCCTACAGACTCATCAGTCTACCAAGGATAAAAATTCTGGGAGAGATCATTCGAGCAGAAGCCTAAACAGTAGAATCTCTCCATGAAATGATGCAGACGCTCCTGAATAAGACTTTTGTTTGTATGAGAATAAGATGTACCTTTACGTGCAAAAATATCGACCATAGCCTCCACGTTACAGAGCTGCAACCAGTTCTTTCCAGGTGTTACGAAAATAAACGCGTCTCCCAGCTCTAAGTGTGCTTGGTAGCGATCTTGAATCTCCCATCCTCGCCAGTTGAATCTGGTGAAGTTCTTGAACCCCCAAGGCAGATTCCTGAAAAATGCTATAACTCTTGTATCAATTGCCATCCAAAACGGATTTCCGCAATCTATAGGGAGAATAACGAGCGGTAGTCCAATCTTCCTAGCACAGTAGTAATTAACGGCTAGGCAGTATGATACATAGATAATCCACCCCGACCAAGGAATAGCCAGTATAAGCAGGAAAGAGAGACTCATAGTCCTTCACCGAGATGTTTTGAGATTGTGACCTATTGGATTATAATCCTAGAAGAAAATGAAACTTCGAACTCGCAGTAGTAAAATACGAAAAAAGAAGTCTGGACTGGTGCCACAACAAACACAACACCAACACAACCGCAAGTGGGGTATGCTGAAGTGGTTGGCTACATAGATGAAGTGACAAGGCTATGTAAATGAGTTAATTTAGGAGCTGAGGAATCTATTCGGCATACCAGGTAGCGGCACAGCCCTATCCAGACTTTCGGAAACGCCTTCCAATATATGCACGTGTCGACACAAGAGGGCGGCGGGCTGCCAATTTATAAAACTCCTAATTCCCAAAGTTCTCAAGAATAAACCACACGTCTCAGATGACGTCAAACATACTTTTTACAGTAAACCACGGCCATGAGCCATTCCTGATAAATTATCGTCAGTCCAAGCTGGAAGTCTAGAAAGTTTCACGAAAACTTTTTTAGGTTAAAATTTAGTGAATAATCTGCCTTGTTCACGCTCTCCTTGGAAAGGCAATATTCAGATATAAGGATTAGGAAGACTATGAGTTGTTTTGTAAGACATTATAAGTTTTTTAGTCTCGAGTGATACGGGCGTATAGTTATAGATCTCTGTGCTTTGATATTTGACACTAAGATTGAGCTTTTCTTGAGTATTCTTGTTTAGATCTGGCTTTCTTGTGATGTTTGCGACCTATGGTTTGGTACTGACTCTGTGTCAATGAAGCGCACACTGTTTTAAATTGCTGTCAGGCCTGAAATAATTGGCAGTAACTGGGTGAGTAATAAGCATACTGGATATCGTTGACTCGTACACACTGAGCATGTGCTTTTGAAAACAAAAAATGCAAACCTACCCCAAAATTCCTCATCCCAGGAGTTACGAGAAAACTGGCTAAAATGATGGACCGTTTATAGAGGACTCAAAGTGGAATCGTAGTATACTCTCTAATCTTCAATTGAGAAGTATGCTAAAAGAACCTGTGAGCATTTTATGGCCTTAGGGCCAACAATGAGTCAGGAAACTTTAGATAATCACCACGCCCTAGTTGAGGCACGAATCTCTGCTTGTGAATAGAGGGCCTTGACATGCAACTCGTCGTCATCTATAATAATTGAATTAGTCCAATATGGCACAGCTGCCAAAGCTAGCTGATAGCCCTACATTTGGTACAAGATTTTGCTGTAGTCCGATATGGTATAGGTAGGTACAGCTGACAGCTGAATGTGATTTGCTGGCTCATCTGAGTTCCCTTGCCATAGTGCCATCCCTCATTCATCTCTCTAAGAAAAGAAATTACCCATCTTTGCTGTTCCTTACTCTAAAGTATTCCGCCAAGCCACCCCTGATTAATAACGTACTCTGTTCCTCTAGCATCTATTGCCATTTTCGTACCTCATTACCAGCAAAAATTTGCCATTTATATAGTACCTTTAAGACTGTAACATTATCCACGATGCCTAAGGCAAGTATTGAACCAACTTAAGTTAACATACACGCATTCTTGGTAAGTTCTATATGCTGTCTTATCTAGCAAAACATGGAACTGATCTCATTGTTGGAGGATTTATATGGGGAAGATTAGGCGTAGCTATCATCTGCCTTATACTGCAAATCCACTACGAGGTTAATTACAATGCCATCAGACCGTCGCACTATTTTTATATATACTGTGCTCAGACCATACCTGCCACCACTTGTTCCTAATCTGCTTATTGAAGCCTTTTTGATCTCGCGATATCTAGGTTAATAATCTTATATATAACGAGAAAATTTGTTACACCAAATTTTGATACTTTGTAGTTTTATTCCGATTCCGATTTCATCATATCTCGTTTCGAGGCCTAAGGCACTATCATGATCCCACAAAACTCCGTTTCTTTCACAAGAAACCAATCCGGGTAGATCCAAGAAAAGTTTTAGCTCCTCAAATAGTTGCAAATCTCATCATCAGCATTACTAGCTCTGCTTCTGGGTGAGAAATCTTTAACTAAGTACCCCAAGAGACTTGAACTATATCGTCCAATAAAAGAAACCCCCCTTGGCACCTCAGTAACGGTGTTGGCGACTAGGGAACTGACCATTAACGTAACGAATGGCAGTTGCAAATCAAGAAAGAGAGTATCACTTAGGAGATTCAATCAGGCTGTCCGTGTGGAAATTGAGTGTGATATGATCCCACCCGGAATGGCGACCAATCGCTACAATTTGGGTAATGATGATAGATGTGTTAGCGAAGACCAAGGATTTTGATTCTGGACTCCCATATAGCCTGTTCAGGATCACCACGGCACTTCGTTTAGTGGCGACGCATTTATCCCTGCTCCCAGAGCTGCATCAAAGTAGCTGAGTACAAAAGGTTACGATTATCGCGATGCTTATATGTTCGATTTACCTGTTCCTGATATGCTGTAACACCAATTGAGTCGACGACATGAAAGCTACCATTTTATTAACGGCCCTAGTCGGCCCTTTCTCAATACTTGCAGTTCCAACGCCGTTTGAGAACACGGCAGGCATCAGTGCGAGACAAAGTCCCACCAAACCGAAGCCATGCCAGCCAATTTCTCCTGCACCCACCGCGAACGAAACAAGCGCACGGCATGAGAAGTTCGCCCATGAATTCTTAGTTACGAAGAACATCACAGCTGCCTTTGAATTCATCAATCAGGGATACATTGTGAGTACTCTTATCAACAAGACACCTCCTTGCCCACCTTTGAGTTTGGAATCTAACTCGAACTTATCACAGAACCATAATCCCGCTGCACAGAATGGGTTCGACTCGGCATGGAACATCCTCAGCCCGATTTGGGGGAATCAACAGATAACTGTTCTGCGAACAAAGTTCGTTAGTCCCCATGGGTGGCTGAATTATCGGAGCGGGTTTGGCGAAGTGGTGGATCGGTATAGATGGGAGGCGGGCTGCATAGCGGAACACGTAGGTTATTCATAATACTGGTTGGAGGATATCTCGCTAACCGTTTGTTGGTGAAGTGGGACCAGGGCGAAAAGTTTCCCGCATAAAGCTGTTATTGGAGCAGACGAGAGAGGCTTTGGCTTGATGGTTGTTGATGCAAGAGCTTTTGGGCGTGCTGTTCAGCAAATCACCACCGCCATTCACTCATTGGCTATTCAAATCCGTTTGATATATACCAGAATGTATTACCTATTCAGTCGCTAAAAGATATCTCGAAAGTATCGGCTGTCTATGTTTCGGAATAACTTCCCAATATCTTTCTTTCTCAATTCTTCCAATAGTGAATCAGTCAGATGATAAAATTTCCAACATTAAATTTGTGGTTGGACTTAGCTATCCAGCGTTCTATGTCAACTTTGTTCTGCTGTCTATATGGCTATGTGAGATCAGATATCGTAAAACTACTGCTGTATGCACTCTTTATCTTTAGAGTGCATGATGCAGTCCCCCCCAAATGACATATATACGGTTCCTTTTGCGAACTCTTAATGAAGGCAAGGAGGATAACATCAGCATTCTGAACCATTCCTATCTTTCCCATTCAGCATTCCTGCAAATCGTCAACGCTACCGCAAGTATTTTTCTCGTCCAATCTTGCAGTTTACTTTGGCCAGACTGCAATGCTGTCTCCATTCTTTACTATTCATTAATAGAGTATCTCTTTCCAGTTGGTTGAGCTTACTTCTCGCTTAACCCCTGGATGGCACGAATGGAGCTCTCCATTCTATTGAGCTTAGTGCAGTCATAATCACGAGATATGGTGTTTAAACGCGTGTATTATAATACATGTGATATGGCGGGGTTGTGTATGCGGACCGGAATGCTAACAAGTTGGGCTTGAATTGGCAGCACCTCAATCTCAATGTGAAGCAGATGGTATGGTCAATAATAGTCACTGATAGAATATATACGTTCCACTGGCTATATAGGTATATTTATAAAACCGTGGTCCTATCTCCATGGGTTCATTCATATATACATCATGGTCATCAATTCTTTGGTATCGCTAATATCACAACGCTGGTCCACAGCGCCTCAAACCCATTCTATAGTAACCGCCCTATCAATCCATCCACCGCCCATATCTCTCCCGCGATTCTGTCGACATTTGACCGTCGCTCTTCGCGGGTTTTGCAAGTCACGAATCACGGTTTCGCCCCAGCATCTGTTTTCGAGATTCATTTCTAGGCTTCCCAGTCCACTTAACCCGGTGCCCATCGGCATGCTCAAGTCATTGTTGGGGAGATACGGAGAGCCATGTCGGCTTCCCATCTCCCCCATATAGGGACTCGCATGTCTGCTTGTTACCACGGCGTTAAAATCATGCGCGTTTAAATAAGGCGAGCCATGACGGCTTGCCGCCAGCCCTGTTTCCGGGTCTGGATATCTCAGGCTGCCATCGCTGGACCCATTCCCGGTCTCGAAGGGATCCCATCGATCCCCAGAACTGTGGCTCCCAGCATCCCAATTTATATTCATGTTCCCGTATTCGCCTTCGAGGTCGACGAGCGCCTGGGCAATTTTGGCACATATGATAGAATCCCAAATGCCTTCCCGTCGACGGGAGGCGTACAGGTGGGAGAGGGCTTCGTTACGAAGATGCGACAATCGGCATTTTGTGGCTATGAGATGCAAGGCGGGGACGATTCTTGGCTCGTGGGCGTATGATTCTGTCGCTGGTTTCTCAATTAGCATACTTGAGTTCCTTGCGGACTGGGAATGTTCTTGAGATTTGGGGTGGACCCCAGACAAACGTGGAGGACAAACTAACCATAATTGAAATCGGGATTTATCTGTATTGGCTGAGTGGCTTGCTCAAACGTGATGACATCCCGACACACACCGAGAAGGTATTCAAATTGCGAGGACAGTGAATCGTATAGGGACTCTGGGGCTTGTAAAATTCCTGAAATCCTAATGAGCAGAAGCGCGATTTGAAATCGTAGAGCGTCGGGTCTAGCAAGAGGATGTATCGATGTATCAATAAACCCGCGCGTTAAAGGCTCAAATGCCTGGAGCCATTGATGGAGCTTCTGAAGTATGATTTCGCGTTGCTGGATATATTGTGAAGGAATGGAGGATTGTGGGACAAAATGGTAGGTCAGAGATCGCAAAATGAGATCTTGACCAGCCGAGAGGAGGAGTGCGCGAGAACTCCTGGAGGCGTCTAGATTTGTGAAATTGAAGGGCACTGGAATACTGGCAATAGGTGGCGTAGGAGGAAGAACTGACACATAGGCACAAGGAGCATCGATTCCTGCTGAAAACACAGTCTGCATATCCAGCTGTGTAAATATACGGATCAAGTTATCATCAATGATTGTGCTAGAGGTTGTTGATAAGGGAGCGTTAAGCTGAGAAGAGGTTGGGGGAGGGCGGTATGCAGCTAGAATCTTGCGACCAAAGTGAATGTGCTGAGTCGCAAATCCACCATTCCCACAGAAGAAATCAAACATGGATAAAGCTATAGCGGAAACCAGCGTTTCACGCGCACCTGCGCCTTTCTCAAGCTCATCAATCGAGTTTCTGAGACCACGGAGGGCCTTCTCGTATTGGAAAAGCGCAAACTCATGATGTGTATCTTGAGCAGCCGTCAAGTTGCGCAGATGGCCCCACCGGGATTTGGTATGGAAACTCTTCTCCAAGGCGCCGATAGCAACAATTACGTGGCGTACACATGGATTTCCATGTGATTCTTGTAGCATGGTCTGTTTGGTCAGGGCGAATTGCGAAAGTTCCCCGTTGTCTAGGGATGGTGGAGAGAAGTCAATATAGGACTGGAAATACCGACGTTCAGCCTCGTTAAGATCAAGACTGGATGGCGTGTAGAGATAAGAACGGGGAGACGGCGTACGCGCTGCCAGTGCGCTGGATTTGTTTGACAGATGCTCGTAGCCATCGCATTTCCAGCCAGACTTTGCACACCGAAGACAGCCAGGTTTCTCTTCCCCACACTTCAGTCTTCTCACTAGGAGCGGTCAGTTTGGAATCCATAAAAGCTATGGGTTCGCATGGTTATATATAATGCTTATTTGGACCTCTGGAGGTGTTGCGATAACCATTTGGACTTGACTTACTCCTGTAAAGGTTAGCAGGGGTGATCAGGAACTTGGGTCGACGACTTGCTTGCAGGTAATACATCCAGTTTTGCTCCTTGGGGTGGACGCCCTCTGTCTGACTTTTTGTTTGGGTTCGAAAGAATTCATTCTGGAACTCGTCATTATTTTCTTCCAGCTCAGTGAAGCAATGCCATGAATAATCGACGGGGAAGCAGAAGTCAAGATCTGGAGAAATGATGCGGGATATATATCTGCAAAGCTGGATCCGCAGCTTTGGGCAGGGGTCGACCGGGAGGGGATCGGTCTTTTGAGTTTACTATAGAATAGGTAGCTTGACTGAGTGTCTTACCTTAACGTACGCCTTAGGTAGCTCATCACTAGCGTATTTGAATCCGACACTTGGAAAGGCCATGCATGCCATCATGCTACTACTACCTAGGCGTGCATAGCCCCCATGAACCATCCATGAATACAAAAATAAGAATAAATCTCACTACGGTAGCCTTTTCCGGTTAGTTTTACTCGCCGGCCTGCATTGTACTTTTTGGTGCAATCTAAGAGGCCGCGCAAAGACCGTGGAAGAATTAGCGATCAGTGATAACTAACTACGCTTCTCTCTCCTCTCACGGTTTTCATGCTAACAAAAATATAGCGCAACAATATTGGATAGGGGCTCGTTCAGTTTACAAGTTCAGTATGTAGTTAAGGAAATACTTCAAAGTAGACAAATCGTAACATTTGCCTGAGCTCCGCCAAAGGAATTTACCAAGTGCTTGGTGTTATGAGCTATCCTACTTTGAAAATATCAGGCTAGCCAGAGGTCAGTGCTTAGTGGAGCTTGCCCTTAGTTCCCTAATAATACCGATTTACGTGAGGACTTTTTAAAGGAAGGGTTTCATTGGCAAACTTTAAAAGAACCCTGCTTCAGTCTCCACTGAAAGTTCCCCTACACGATATTAGCTTAGCCAAGAGCTGTAGCGCAGAAACCTCGCCGCAATTTGTTGTCTCAGGCACGAAATAAATACCGCCAAGGGGATTTACGGTATAAGAGACAGAAAGTTTAGCCACGAATGTATATAGAAGCACTAATAAGTAAGTCCCTCCCCCTTGAATTGCATCCCTGTACTTACCGCGGCCGAAGCGGTTAGGCAACTTGACAACGACCGCGGCAGAGTATGGATGTTGATGTGTATGTGCTTCATATGGAGGAGGGTGAATGAGCACAGTAAGCCGGAAGATACACGAAAAGTGCCGACATCTACAACCCTTACTCCTTTTAGTTAGGGCATTTTAAGAAAACGATCTTGTCTAGCATAGAAAGAATAGACATGCCATTTCAGTGCAGCTGAAGCTTGGTTGTTCACGTAGAGAGTTGTAAAGGCAATTTGCATCTGAGGATTCATATGATGCATAGCCAGCCTAACTTACGAGCATAGGGCTGAATGTGAAGTTCTTAGAATGGTAGGCAAGGATATGCTTACTTGAGATTTGTGCGACAGAATATTTTACAGGTAGTTCAGTCGGATGCTTATGGCCAAGACCATAAGGATTCATATGTCGAGTTACACATACAGTCATCAAGGACAGTGGGATTGAGGAGGGGAACAGTGAACCAGCGCAGTTTCGTTCGACATATTATGCATCAGCCGCCTTCAAATCGATAGGATTCGAGCATGTAGATAATCAATAAGCGAATCTCCATGTGTCCAAGTTAAGAGGGCGTCGATAGTCAAATGATACCTCCCATAATGTGCTGGTGAACTTTTGGACAAGCGAGGCTACCAGATTTACTGATACATTGAGCAAGTGGATCAGCCCTATATCCGCACGGGAACGGGGGGGCTAAAAACCTAAACCCTAAATCAACGGCTGGGCCGCTTACTCAGCACTGCGATGCCAGCCGCGTTTTGCCAAATACCAAACACTCGTACCAAGGACGTGAAGTATCCGTTGAGACATCTTTCTCTTAATAATTCATGAATGACATTCCCAAAAAAAAATATAGCTAGAAGACACAAATACAGAACATTTGGTGGAGACTAAAACAATATTAGTGTAATCATTCGCGTGCGTGACAGCCTGTCCAAGACTATGAGTAAGTAGTGTCGATTAGCGTTCCCGGCAAACTCCTTGATGCCTCATTTCTAAGGCAGCAAGCTTGGCAGCATTATTATTTTTTGAGGTTGTTGATGATGGCAAATTTGATGTCCGTACACATCACTACAAGACTCTAGTTCTTCCTTCTAGGCAGCTATCACCTGTCTACGCATCTGATGAGTGTGAGTCTTTAGGGATATAGCGTTACAGTGGCAACCTGCCTTCAGCACTCAGCTTTGTTCGAGAGGATTTCCGGTTGCTTGCCTACAGAACATTTTCCCTTCGCTGCACAAACAGTCGGTACAAGACGCGCGACCTGGAAAGAGACTAACGTCTACCGCGCCAATATCCAGCCGCATCGGCCTGCGCCAGGCAGCTTTACAAGCGCTTACCCGTCACCTACTTCGCATACCTGGTATCCGCCAGCGGTCTTAACCCGACCACTAACTTGCTTTTTATCATCTGTGCGAATCGACAGCATATCAGAATGGCGGAAAATATATATGATGAGATAGAGATTGAGGACATGACCTATGAGCCGGCCATGGAGATTTATCACTACCCGTGTCCTTGTGGTGATCGTTTTGAGATTGCCATAGCTGATCTACGGGACGGTGAAGATATTGCTGTCTGTCCCAGCTGCAGCTTGATGATCCGGGTGGTATATGAAGTGGTACGTAAATTTTTTGCATATATTCGCACCAGGTTTATTATGACTGTCTTTCCAGCTTGAAACATGAGTGTTCAAGCGCATTGGAACAAGCGCGTTTCTGGATTTCATTGGCGCTTACAAACACCAATCTCAAAATGTTACCATCATGCGTGAAACTTTCAGCGAATGAGCAGTATTTAAGCTAATTTTTAACAGAATTCGTTGCCGAAGGTAGAAAAAGAGCCGATTGAAGAGGATAAGAAGCCAAAAGCGGAGGACGAGCTGGTCAAAGCCTGAGGATGATAATGAACTACTCCACCAATCGAATCGTGCAAATAGCACTTTTTCGATCCCCAGACAAGAAAATTTCTTGTGCCACTGGACGGCATCACCTACGAATGGCAATACAGAAGAAGCAGCTGTTTGCAGTAGAGCATGGTGCAACGGACATGAGGTTGGATGAAGCCTTTGCTTCCGTTAAGGGAACTGCTCTAGGCTAGTTCTCTCGAAATAAACTTCTGAGGTTGCGCTAGCCAGTTTTTCACTGAAGTGCTCGGAACATATGGTTCACAAGTGTATATAGGCCGGTACGCTGCGCTGCGGCGTAGACTTGCGCAGAATGGCTGAGGGCAAGGATTCCGCTACCGTGTGCATAAAAGGCAACGGCAGCAGATCACATCCAACTATGTTGCAGCTCAATACGGATCAGAGTTTGTGTGGCCCAGTTACCGATGTTGATAGCGGTCAAATATTAAGATTGGAAAAATGCTTTAACCTGTCAGTCGAGTTTAAGCCGTGCATTGTGTCAGTCAGCTCGACAACTCTTGCCCCGGGGAAGGAGACCATCCAGCTCAGATATCAGTGATTATCAACCAAACAAACAGTTACAAAATGACCAAACTATTTATATAACCTTACCTTAATTCCCAATTCTCGGACTGCTAGAAACATGTCTAACCTCTGTTCGCATTTGAGTCACCAACCACCAATTTTCCCTGCACTTGAGCGCAAATTTTACCAAATGCAGACTAGAGTCTCGCTTAAACTCGTGCCAGGCGTACTATTTGACATAGAAGTGATGCAATTTAAAGTCTTCTGGAATGGACATGGTTGTTTTGGTTGTGCTGGATGGCACAAGCAAGATTATGCACATTTCACTTTGCTGGAAGAATTATGGTTCTGATACGTAGTGCCGATCCCCACTTGCCCTTGTCCCGAAAGTCCATTTCGTCCAGATTACCATCCCCAATTCTTCAAGGCGTTGGTTTGTTATACATTACTTGGAGTATACCTCTCTGTGGGTTTCTTGGAATGGGTCTAGGGCTGTCTTTACCAAGTAGGAACAGTCTCCCACCCGTGCCGAGGATTGTGAAATGCTTCCCTAGCAGCGCTCTAGCTGGTTCTTACGGCTACTGTTCCGGTGCTTGGAAGTTACTATGCGGTTTCATGGTAGCGGCGGGGTAAAACGTCTTCAACATGCGATGCGTCATCACATTCACTTACGATTATAGACGAGATTTCTCCTCAGCTTTCCAGTCTTCAGCGGTGGGTGAGGAGGCCTCCTCCATAGTATGTGACAAGGTGGTATCCCACCTGCATTGTGTTTACAATACGAACGGCAGGCATCTTGCCGCAATTACTTCACATCTGGTTTTTGCACAGAGATTCCATTGGCATCTCCTCACAGATTGGCGTTGATCCCATTCCAGCTTCGGGATCGGATCTGGGCCAAACGTTTCCCAACATTTGATTCTAGTTTCCCGAGCCGTGTAATCAGCTCTACAAATACTCCACTGTGCTATGCCTAACCGCAGCACCATCCACTCGCAACGGGTGTCGTCCACTCTTTTTAGTAAATGACTGTCCGTGGCGGCTAATGACCGCTTGCAATTGTATTGTAGACGAGATAGACGACGGGAACTTTTCATTCGGTTGGCTCTCAGCTTCCCGTTTTACAATCACTGCCGTAGTCGCTAGCGGACATACCACCGTTAGTCGAGTTTCTCGCCAATTTATGAATTAGGTGTGAGCTGTCAGGGTTCTCCTGACACTACTTGAGAAGCTCACCAGCCCCCTCCTTGTCGAGGCATAGTGGTCTGTGAGCGGTAATAAGTCAGAAGACTATTACGGGCCGAACGTTTTACCACAGGGGGGTGGGTGGTTTTACTGTATTGATATCCATTGTTACAGCGGGCTTAAGCTTATGGCTTATGCAAGGGTCTGAGATGCTTGCACCGGAGTTATACAGCCTCTTCCGCTTTTTATAGCACAGTGCGGTCGGACGTCGGGCCCTATCCTCAGCCCTATCTCCCTCGCAGCAACGGGGAAAACGTGGCACAGGAAAAGCTCGATCTGCTTATCAATTGGAAGCGGAGCTAATAGTGTCTGGCTTTGATCTTGACGTAAAATGCTGAGACGATCCTTCTATTAGCTGGCGAAATAGCATATGGCAAAATAGCTTACGTCAAAATCGGAAGATTTATTTTAATTGGGCCACCGTATGGGAGGTTATGCGCGAAAGATGTACAGTTTTATGGGGAGTCATTTTCAGAAGCACAGGTGAGATGAGATGGAACGTCTCTATTTCTCCATTGCAAGAATAGCCGCTGTCACCATTGCTTTTTAAACGAATCCGCCAACCAGAAGCTTGAATTTGATGATGTAACGATGCACTCACCGTACCATCCATTCGGTACATATTTAGACGAGACTACATGTGCGGAACTGGACTTGGTTGGACATGTTCCCATTATGATGTAAAATATAGTCGATCTGCATCGATACACTTTACAGTAAACTCACGACAACCTTGACCTGTACCTTGACCTGTCTAGCAGATACAGGGCAGCAATAAGAAATGAATTTCAGGAGGCTTGATGTTGCGTGTTTGATCTCATAAGCATGCTTGAGTTCCCGTGCTCACACCGACTCTAGCAAGTAACATTTCTTCCCAGGGGTATACTTTAAAATACTAACAAACCTATTAGCAAGCAGGATTAAATTACTAATTCGTTACCTACAGTCGTACTCCAAGTCTCAGTTTACGCATTCGGATGGTGTGGGTGTTCAAGTCGCCTGCGCGTCTGATGTGTTGAGCGCAATTTTTACGGTAATAGTGACAAATAGACGAGCAGGCCACTCACGTTCGTCTTATACACAGGTAAAGTCTTCGCCACAACCTTCTGGTGTTTTGCACTCCATTCGTCAACACTGCCGCCGATGCGGGATCTTTCTTCGAAAACCCCTGTGCTCCCCATGCATTTGAGTCAAGCAATGCTGCCTACCTTCTAGAATATACCGTGGTTGGTGGCTATTCCCCGCCTAGTAAATGCATCTGCACTTCCCGTAATGAGCTTAACATACGCATCTGATGCAGACGAGCAAACCACTCAGGCTCTTGGGATACTTTAACTTGCCGCACTTCTCGTACTATGTTGATCTGACTTTTGTATGAAGGATTCACATACAATTTTGATGTGATTTCTAAACCAGTCTCCCTAAAATGGAAATCAGGGCCCTGCCGAAACGCCTCTGATTTCCGGTTTTGGTCACAATTCTTTTAGCTCTAGCTAGCGTTGTAGAAAGTACCATACGGCCGTTATGGTGCCTTGAAACTGAGCAAGGCTGAGTTTTGTGCACAGTGGAAATGATAATTTTGATCGCATGACAAAAATTTCGGCTATCAAAAGCCCTGAACGATGTATCCTTGCGTCGATTTCAAGATCAATATTTTGTCGATAAAGTCACAAAATAAAGGGGAATTTCAAACCCAAAAAAAAGCTGACAAATGTCTTCCAATCTTCAACAGAACAATATCACTATACATTGTTGATAGTACTCTATAGTCGGCAGTTATAAAATAGGATTAAGTCTCCAGACTGTTTCGCCGCGGATACCAGAGTAGATATCCATGTCCGCGGCTCAAAATCCTTTAACTCCTGCTTACAATATACAATACTGGTAAATCACATTTTACAAACTATATGACCTGATCTAGAAGTAGGCATGATGCTGACTGGGTGCAAAGGCTGACATATAGTTGAAGTACAAACAAGGCTATTGGGTACCGGACGTACGCACTGGTAGCTGGGGCTGTGGGTCTTGCTGCGATTAGCAGAGCTGTTCTAGGTAGCTAACAAATCAATATTAGTGCTGAAAGCTTCTCCTGATATGTTACCTGCCGCTATCGTCAGCCTTGTAAGTGTGGATGCTAAATCACCAATTTACACGAACTTGCTGATTTGTAAGAATCAAGAATAGAGCAGGAACAGCTGCACAGAAACTTCGGCCGCGATCCATAAACATCTTCTCCAATGACATTGATTAGTGTGAGGAGGCCTCGGGGAGGCCTCAAACTGCCCTCGTTAAGTGCACATGCTGCCATGTTAGGATTGCTTCACCTGCTATTTCACATCTCATTTCATATTCGTATTTACACAGCTTGTATGCCGTGTGTACGTCAATAAACGAAACGCGGGATGTTGAAGCGTCCACGGCGCTTAAGGCTCGACCTCTTCCGCTCGTTCATGCACCATGATGCACAAAGTGTATATGCTGCCGGAGCTACCACCGTTTTCAAGGTAAAACTTTCCATTTGCCTCGAGGAATCATCTCATGCGCCTCCGCCATCGACTTGAGCGTCTAACGAACCGATGATGAACGTTAATAGACTGAAGCGCGGCTTAGCGCTCGGAGCTTGTATCGAGAGAGTCAACCTGAGGAGTGCTGGCATCACATCGTAGCTGGGTTTGTGCATGAAAATGCATAGAAGAGAAGCTGTGGTCTCCGGTCATGGTAGTCAGTTTAAAGTGCTGATATTCGACTCAGGCAAGAATTGGCTTTCTTCATAGGGCTGTGTTGTTGACTTCAACAGGATTCTGTATCACAATCTTTCCACATGCATGGAATGCATTTGTTTGTAGCAACTCTCCTGTGCCGCGTCCGCGTCAAAATCTTGTTTCTCAATCTCGCCGTTTCGAGTTCAAGAATCTGTTGGACGCGGGGGTGACGGGCCATGGAATTCAGTGCATCGAGAGCCAATATGCTCCCCAATACCAATAGACCGCACTACTACCAACCTTCCATGCATATTCCGCGTGCCACATTCTTACCTTGAGCTTTGAAATTAAGGTGTTTACTCATCCATGCCCTGCCGGAGACCAGAGACTATCCTACCCCTGCGATTCCGGCTTTGGGAGCGTGGCAACGATAGCCCCAGGCGTCGAAACAACTGCGTAATCATGCGTAGGACCAATCCCGTAGCTGAGCCTATAAGGAAGGATATCTGGCTCAGGCAGAGTGTGGCACAACGTTGACGGAACGTGCAGAGAGGGGGACTGGGCAAGCTTCCCATTGATCTGTTCGTGTAACTGGGGCCCTAGTCAATGGTCCAGAATTCTGGCTGTGGAAGCATAGAAGGAATGGCAAAAGCAAGTGGATCTTCCATGCACCCCAGTATTACTTCGCCCGAATCTGAGGCGCTGTGTCAACAAAGAATACGGGAATAATGCAGCAAAGATAATTAGGAGCAGCCCTTGAATCAGAAGATTGCAAATTGCTACCCCTTTCAGTGCCAAAAGTTGCGTATCATATAAGAGATCAGATAGCATAATGTACAGAAACATAATGCATGGCAGGGAAAACGTTGTCCATGTAATAGAAGATTTTATGAACCAATCAGCAAGGCAGGATACCAGGGAACTAGAGCTCCTCTTCCTGCCGGTGTCTTGCTTAGCATGATAAGATTGCCAATGGACAATCACAATACAAGCTGGGTTTAGGAAGCTTGGTATACAAGTGTGTGAAGGAGAGTGACTGGTGGTAGAACTCTAAATACGGTCCAATTGGATAGGAGAGCTGTATGTAGCCAAGTTTTTATGGAACTTGGCTTGTAAGGGCGCTTTGAATTTACTTTATCTCCATTCAGCTATGGCTAAAATGAAATAACAGAACTTCATGGCAATCCTGACAGATGCTCATCTACTCTATGCCTTGTTTTAAGCCTTTGTTGCATGTGCTCCGTATAAAAACGCTATTCTTAGATTATGTCCTAGTATACTGATTACAAGAAAACAGAAACTATCAATTGTAAGAACGTAGTGTTTTCATACAGCTGATTCATCAAGCGAGAGACTTTGATACAGGCAGGGTTTTTATGGTACCTGTGAGGTGAGTCCACTTCGGAACCCGAGAACCCACAGTTGTTCACAACAGTATGAAAACGAATTTGCAAAAGCAAAAGACTACCACTGCGGAAAAGAGATACAATCCATAAGGCATAATAGACTGATTTAGAACTACTTATACAAAACCCCCCCTTTTCTGCTCGTTTAATATCCATTAGTTGTGGGATTTCCTGGGATTCTGAGATTTCCAGAAACCCAATATTATCATGTCATTCTTCATGAGTATGAGACGGCTACACAGTTATCTTGAGCTCCAATTATAGCCAATGCTCAAGAGAAACCCATTGTCCACGCTTCTCTGGTGATTTGCTGTGTCTGGTAGTCGTTTTGGCTTTGATGATTAGAGGTGCACAATTGAGTATACTTATGCCATGGTCGTATCTGGAAATGATGGCATCAGACATGTAATCGCAGCCACAAAAAGATCCCACACGCTTGGTACGAAGCATGTTCCAGTTCCCGGTTCCATAGCTGCCACGTGGGTGTAACCCCGAGTCTCGATGGATTCGACAACAATCTCCGCTAAAAAGAACAGTACGGCGGCTAAAAGAAGAACAAATTTATTGATGCTTGTGTTTTGTTTTAGTTAGATATTTATTCACTTGTACCTGACTTGCATAATACGGAGACTACTGCCCTAGATTCTATTGATATCTGTGATGGGAGTGTCACAACATCTTCACTGAAAATACACAATTCGAAAACGAAGAGGAGAGGTTGAGCTGGTCTTCCTAATACTACTTCCTAGTCTGATTAACCCACCACAGCTTAATCTACATCAAGCATTTATGATTAAATAGTTATTAAATATCTTAACAGGATATACCAAATTAGCGGCGCGATTATTGACATTGATCATGGTTTCGATGTTTGGATATGAACAGACGACGAAATACCAAGTGGAGGGATGTAGGAAGGTGATATTATTTCGTAAACAACGACTAAATCAAATGTATTCACCAGCGCTCTCGAGTATCGCATCGTGCTTCTAGCATGCGCACGCGTTTCCGCCTACAGAAATATTCTCAACGGGACTAATCTGAGCCATATATAGCATAGCGTAAGCAACAAATATACGAAGCTTGGAGTCAAGGAGGATATTAAATCACGGAGATTATAAATCAACTGCTTTTGAGGAACTGGGGGTCTTCCTTGGGACCGAGAGTCCGTTTTCAAGATTTGATAGAACCAATGCCGCCCGAGTGTGTACCTTGGTGAAAGTGGAAATCATGAAACACTCGCGTAGGTGGAGCATTTGCACAGAAGCAAAAACTGTAGTAATCAAATATCTCTTGATAGAAACAGGACAATTTTGGACTCTCTAAGTCACATAAAGTAGGGAAATATAGTATGGTACAGTGATTCTTTATTCTGCGAATGTGAGTCCTAGCCGCAATTGTTATCAATGCGGTAACCTAAGGGTAATTACCATAGATCTCACTAGGAAAATCATAGATTTGCCATCCCCATATACACAATCTCTTCCTCATATCCTAATACCCCGTATCTCCTTTCGAGAGCAATATTTCCAATATACCGTAATTCTTCAAGCGTCAATACCCTCTTCCAATGGGTTCAGGATGTCAGTTAGATCCACGCCAACCTCCGTCATCAGCAATTCCCTCAAGGTGCTCATGTCTCTCAGATATACCCATTCCCCACCGCCAGTACCTTCCTTCGAGTTTTGTCCTTCGCTGACAACAACCCAATCGTATCGCTTAGGGCCGGAGATGGGAGAGCTGAGCCAGATTTGCTTGTTGGGTGGTTGTTTGTTGATCACATAGGTGCCGACAGGGGGAAAGGTCAATGTTAAGACACCAGCCTGCAACTTAAGTTAGCTTGTTGTGATATTTTACTACTCAAGGAGGCAATTGAGGATAGGTTTGATCATCGGGAGGGAGCAGAAGAGTCATACCGAATATTCAACATCAATGCCCTCTCGGCTTTCTTGTAGCTCATCCATCTTCTCTACAATTGCATTCATATACAAGTCACTCAGCTCTGTATATTCCTCCGCCGAGAGTTCGGCGGGAAGAGCAGCATCAATGACATCCTCCCGTTCCGAGGGTTGAGGGTCTTCGGTTTCGGGCGAGAGACCCTTGGGGTTGATGTGCGAAGTGGAGAAGCATTGAACTTTAGAGCGTTGTGTATTCATTGCTAAAGGCGTGAAGGTGCTGTGAGCTAAGTTTCTGTGCTGCGAAAGGGTTGATGGGAGGGCTCTTGAGACACGCGGAGCATTGGATGTATATGCGCGGCTTTGGCCGTGACGAAGGGCTCTGGAGAGAGTTTGTCGTTGCATTGTAAATATTGGCTAGGTAATTTGGAGATGGGATATGATTTGGGATGTGTTCTGGGTGAAATTCAAAGTTGTGAATAAGGAGAATGGTTGTGTGGTTTGATGAGGGTAGATGTTGATGGTGATGGTGGTACAAGGCAGGGGAGCTTCAGTTCAAGCTTCACACTAACCTTACCCCACGTTTCGGTGTTATTGAATAATACTAATACCAAGACTGACCTCACTTCACGTTCAGCCTTCCCGAGCAGCCTTCTCTTCTTCCACCATATCTCAACTTCACGATCATCCAGGACTGGCATTTAGAGGCTGTGCGATTTACATCCTTCATACCAAGTACGACTCACTTCATTCGTATTCTACAATGACGACTGACTTGGAATTGTAGCACCGTCAAATTTACCCCCACCAACCTCACGATGATCAATGCAGTTTTAGTCTTTAATAACGCTGGTCAACCACGCCTCACAAAGTTCTATACACAACTGGTAGGCATCCTGATACTTCATAGCTATCATGACCGGACTGCTAAACTCTCAAAGGAAACATCTGTGCAACAACGTCTTATTTCCGAAATCTTTCACCTAGTATCCACGCGCGCTCCTGGATCCTGCAACTTTCTTCCCCTTCCTCCTCTGCTCTCGTCCGCTTCAACATCACACACACACTCATCCAACCCCTCGACACCCCATAACGATGTGCCATCCCTTGTTACCTACCGCCACTACGCCACGTTGTACTTTATAATTATCAGTACGAGCACAGAGAGCCCACTGGCATTGATCGATTTAATACAGGTATATGTGGAAGCTCTGGATCGGCTGTTTGAAAATGTGTGCGAGCTGGATTTGATCTTCAACTTTGAGACTTTGCATGCAGCGTTGTCGGAGATGATTGTTGGAGGAGTTGTTATTGAGACGCAGGTATGTTACTCTTCAAATTTGGAGTGAAGGAGAAGGAGAACCGGACTGATTTGCATAGTTGGATCGCGTGGTTGAAGGGGTGAAGGCACAAGGACGGGTTGCAAAGAGACCGGTCAATGAGTCGAGGAAAGGTTTGGGTAATCTGGGGATGGGTGGCAACTTTGGTTGGGCTGCACGGTGAGAGTTCTTTGACTATGACTTTCACAACTCGCAAGCCCTAAATCAAAGGAGATGTTATGGGATCAAGCCTGGCAAGATGACTGCGGGCCATGGAGCACGGCGTAAATGCAGCAGGTAATGGGAGTATCCGTTTACAGGCCATGATAACTAGTGCAACAGACTTGCCGCTGTCTATATGTTGCACTTGGAAGTAGTTGAGGCTGTGGACCGTTATTGATAGGTGATATAAGCACTCTTCCGATGGAGTATAATGAAGTTTTCTCCCGCCAGAACCATACTGCGGGTTTCATGCTCTGGGACTATTAGAGCAGCAGTCTAAACTACACGTCTGTTCCTGGGTCGAGAGACGCGCCATGTTACAAGACGAACCATAGTTACTTCGAATTCAAGCCGTTCTAAACCTATGCACAAATTAAATTTCTATACTTTTTTTCTTTCAGTTGCATTTTATGCCTCTCTCTTTATCACCCCCAGCCTATTAACCCCGAAAGAAAATTATGTTCGCTTCGTCTTCACCCAGATCTTCACCCAGACAGGGTTTTATTATGGCCTCGACCTGCAACACCACCATCAAGCTCTTCTCGATGTTGAACCTCATAGAACGACTAAATACGGACTTCCGAGGTTCAGCAAGATGCTACGAAGCTACCATCAGTCTTGTGGCAGCCATGGCGCGTTATGGCATACGACATTGCCACATATGCTGATAAGAAGTTCTAGTAACCTCGATAAGAATTCATTGTTTTATTACTTTCTTAGAGAAAATTGTAGCTAACAAAATTTGTTGCGAGTGGCAACATATGGCGGATCTTAGTGGAAAATTCCCATTTCTCGATATCCTCCAAACTCTCGAGCGGAGCACCAAGTAGGCCCAGGTGCGCAAACTTACAAAATCGGTCATCTTCTCCTTCGGATGAGAGACGCTTTCTGTCACTCGATGCATCAAAGTTCTCTCAAGGCTGTGCTCGGAGTCATGGCCTGGTCAGGGTTCCGGGCTTGAGCTCTCGGTGGTTGCTCTTACCATTTGCCATTGGTCTGGGTCATAATAATTGCGCAGTGCCGGACCAAAGCTTGCGTAATTTTCGTTCTCTGACTCTTTCGATTTAGAGTGAAGAGCATCTAGGAAGGCTTGAAACCTCTCAGAGGCGTCACCTTCAACGGAATTTTGCCTCTCGGCTGGCTTCTTGACCGTCTGCGTGGATTCGGCTCTGAAGTGTGTACCGTCCTGAAAGCTCTTAGTTCCTCTTCCTCCCGCTTCCGAAGCATAGTGACTAGCTTTTGAAATGACATAATAGCCTTAATGCACCAGCATAACACATTGAGCTTGTGGATCGCCCCTTCTCTTCTTAATATGCGAGCTATCACTTTTTTGCGAAGAGTACTATCATTTGTTTGCGGACGGTCAAGGTCTTTGGACTGTTTATCCTGGCTAGTGTGTGATCGATAACCGTCCTTTTCCTCTTCATATCTGGCACGAATATTGTCGACGAGACCTGGACCTGTAGCCGAGATATAAGGCGAATTTAAAACCCTGTCATGAGCTTGTTGCAACCGACTTAGGGTTCCTGCATAGTAGCGACTTCGAGCCTGAGCTGAGCTTTGTGACTCAGATTTTCCGTAGAGGGTATACTTCAGGGCACAGTTGTTACTGTTACCAATCAATTGTGTGACTTATTTCCAGAGTAATGTGCAACTCACCATTCTACCCACGTACTTGCGGTTGCGTCCAGTAGTGGGTTGCTGGCGGTCCCAGAGCACTCATATCGAGGACACTTATTCCCGTTCCCGTAGAGCCTCGCAAGAAGTATTGACATATGAACCTCTGACCCGGGAAATACCAGCCTACTCCATTCGTCCCGTGTGATCCTATTGCTCGGTATCTTAGGGTTCATAAGCAAATATCTTCCGCATTGGATTTTTGTTTCCCCCGGCTTCCCCTTAAAGTTGCATAGTAGCATTGACTCAAACACCTGAAGATTGTTCTTAACAAGTTGCTATAGAAAATAAAGAACACCGGACTGGGATATAGCTTACCTCCCAATGCTGAAAATAGGCGTATGGAAGGCTTTGTTCTCTATTCAGCACATCGACAAATCTGATATTATCTTTTAACATGCTTGTTGGAGAAGTCGAGAGACTATTCTGCATGCGCAAGAGAAGTTCGTATATTTGCATATTTGATAGGCTATATCCTATTCAGAGCAGACCAAGTGGAAAATATTACACCCTCGAGAGGTTTAGATGAACTTACTGAAGTTTTTGCAAGTATTGAAGAGCTTCTTTAGAAAAGTTTGTAAAACTATCCTTCGTCAATATAAAGGTTGCATCAGTGAAGTAGTGTTCTTACAGCTTTAGAACTTGATCAATCGCAGCAAACGTCTTCATAGCGTAAATCTGTAGGAATCTAGTGCTCCGCGTCATTCTATTCATGTCCTTTGTCATTTGGCGAGCAGCAATCGTACTACAAGTTATTAATTGGTGCTGAAGTTTAATTTGGCGCTTGTCTAGCCTTTCGACTCCAATAGCAAGACCTATGCAAATATTCAAGAGCCGCGTTGTATCGATCTGAATACTTTGCGAAGTTTCTATTATTTCGTCCTTCAAAACAGTCTGATGCTGGATGAGCCTTTCGGTTGCAACAGCTTGTTTTTCTCGCAATGAAATATTATTCTCAACAAGCCGCGTCTCAATTCGGGCCAGGTTCTGACTGCAGTCTGATAAGCTTTACATCTTTCAGTGTTAGATTCAGTTACTACCCTATAGGAATTGTCAAGAGTACGGAGACAGATACAATCTTCATGGTCACGACCGCTCGCATCTCTCTCACATCTTCTCGCATAGAGATTGCCCACTGCATTTTCCTCTTCGCGGATCGCCAGGCGGGTTGGTCGTTCGATACACCTAACTTTTCGTGATAGGACCTCATTTTATTCACAAAATCTCGCAATGGTATCTGCACCTGACATGCCATGCCTCTGACAGCATTGTAGTGGTTTAAAGAGCTGGTAGAAGCTGTAGGTAAATCGCGAAGCTGTTCTAGGAGAAGCTGCAGCTGCTGCAGCTCGATTCGAAGGGATTGATAGTCATCCGCTGCACCCCCAGAGTTTTTCAAAGCTGTTGATATCTTTCCAATCAACTGGAGGGCCGCAAAGAAGTCTCCGACAGAGAATCCAAATCCTGGAGCTGACATCGCATATCCACAAAAGAATAGGCAAAAGCTATGAGAAATTGGTGATTTCACTTGATACGAAACAAGTAAAATATCTAGGAAAAAATAGGAGGAGTCAAATCCGAAAAGGTGACAGACTTTTATTTTGCCCGGCTGCACAGGAGTGTCTACTGGTTTTGGCGGTGCTCAGCCTCCACGATGTATGCAGTACACCTCTCAGGAACTCACAGCCTCAAAGTATCAGCGCTGGAAAGTCTCGCTATACTCTATGACCTCTTATCAACCGTCATCGCGCAGGCCCTACAGTACAAGTGCATTTCATCGATTTTCACACTACCTGGCAGCCGGCGCAAAAATGAAAATGAAAATGAAAACTGGGGATTTACTTTTCTAGAGCGATCAAGAACAACCCGCCCCAAGGCAGAGACTTTCATTTCTCATAGGAATCGGAGTGAGCTGATATTCGTGGATGAAAGTTAAGTCCTAAGGCAATAATGGCTCATTTTGACATCGCGATCGTCAAGTAGCCGCGAGTTCACACCTAGCATATTTACGAATTCGCGTCGAGCGGAAAAGGATTTCACTCATTATTATAGATCGTAACAGCTTGCCTACCTCAAGTTAGCTCAAAGTGCAGGAGATTATGATTCTTGCACCTACTGTAGCTGACAGGAGCCGACTAATTGCTATCCATGCTTTGGCGCTTCGGTTGGTTATGATACATCTAATCGCAGCAGATTTGAACATGGTGTGCTTTAATACAACATTGGGTAATGTTGCTAGTGTAACAAATGATATGAGTATGTGCGCGGATGCGAAATATTAACTAATTGAGTAGCATATCTTGCATTTTAATCTTTTGTCCGGATAAAGTCAGTATATACAATTTCTTATACTCCGGGTCTTCAAAAGCTCGTAGGCAATATTTGTTCGTGAGAGAAATCTTGTAAGATGGCTCCAAAATCTAGAGACGGGCCTATCTCTACATAAAATACGTCTCTGTACAGTGGGTGTCTCGTTATGTAGCGAGAGACGTTATTTCCAATCATACATCAATGCCCTTGGGCAATGTACATTGTATTTATACACCTGACGCCTATGCTATGCCGATTACCCAAAGACCCAAAACGCCCTATTTTACATCTTTTTTCTCCTGTTTCCATCCTGGGACCTTGTAGAATCCATACCCTGCTATGCTCATTACTCTTCAATACTCGTGGGCTGAGGTATCTTAGTATCTGGGTCTCGTTTTCGGACATCACTCTTTGACCACATCGATCCAGTTAAGCCGAAGAACCAATCCCTTGTCTACTTAAGTCAGCATCGAATCTAGTAACCCATATGGTATACATACCTCTTGGAACGGCTGCTTGTCTCTATCCTCCTGCCAATCCAAAAACAAAACTCCGTAAACTAGCACGACTGCTAATATTTAGCTTACATCTATCAAACCATAGCATTGACACCTACATGTGATGCTAGCCATCTGTACCAATTTAACGCCCTTCACCCATCTCGGTCGCGCCCACTTCAGCTTTGTTCTCCTCTTGTATGTTCGCTCGAGTCTGAATTGCTGCTTTTGAGATAGCTTGGAAAAATCCGGTGGCCATAGGCGTTTTGCCTTGAATGCATTGGTGTATATATATGGCACAGTCTGCTCTGCAGTGCGTAGTACTGACGTGCGAAACATCTTCCTGGTGAAGTGGAATCTTGCGTGAAGCTGTTGCGAGATATGTAGACATTTGTTCTTGCAGCCTTGTGGATGAGGCATGCATGCATATCAACCCCACCAACATCCCCATCCCCAAAATTTAGAGTCACGTTCAGGTTGAACAGGCTTTGACTCAAATCTGACTCAAATTCCCCCAGCCAACAATATATAATACTGCTAGGCCACGTCTGGTGTTGTCTAAGAACAAAGACAAACATGGCAGCAGTTGACGCTGCCGCAAAGGCAATGGAGGCCGTCCAGGTTTCCAAAACCAAAGAATTGAAAGGCGTTAATACCCCTCCATCCTATACTTATACTACCAACACTAATATAATAAACCCTCAGACTGAAAAGCGCGATACCCTCAAAGCAATTGAGAAGAAATACCAGGCAAAATGGCAAGCAGACGGAGTATTCCAACCAGATGCCCCATCCACAACAGAGATACCCCTCCATAGCATATCCGCCGCCGAGCTTCGCAAACAGCAACCCAAGTTCTTTGGCACAATGGCATATCCTTACATGAATGGCACCTTACATGCCGGCCATTCCTTTTCGGTTTCGAAAGTTGAGTTCACAGCTGGATTTGCCAGGATGCAGGGAAAGAGGACTTTGTTTCCTATGGGATTCCATTGTACCGGTATGCCAATCAAAGCCTCAGCAGATAAAGTCGCCAAGGAAGTTGAGATGTTTGGCCAGAATTTCGAGAGATATTCGGCGGAGGAAGAGAAGGCTCTTGAGGAAACGACTGTTCAACCTGCAGCAGTAGCCAAAAACGAGGATGTGACAAAATTCAAGGCAAAGAAGGGAAAGGCAAACGCGAAAGCCGTGGCTATGAAGTACCAATTCCAGATTATGCTTGCATTAGGAATACCAAAGGAGGAGATTCACTTGTTTGCTAATCCAAAACATTGGTTGGAATTCTTTCCCCCATTGTGCCAACGCGACCTCACCAATTTTGGAGCGAGAATTGATTGGCGGAGATCTTTTGTGACGACGGATGCAAACCCCTACTATGATTCCTTCATCAGGTGGCAGATGAATCGTCTTAAGGAATTGAACAAAATCAAGTTTGGTCTACGATACACCATTTATTCACCCAAGGATGGACAACCGTGCATGGATCACGATCGGAGTGAAGGGGAGGCAGTCGGACCACAAGAATACACCGCTTTAAAGCTTAAGGTCAAGGAGTGGGCGCCTGAAGCTGAAGCTGCCATAAAGGGTAAGGTGCCTGACAATGCAGATGTCTTCTTTGTACCTGCGACTTTAAGGCCCGAGACGATGTACGGCCAAACGTGCTGTTTTGTTGGACCAAAGATTACATATGGAGTCTTTAAGGTAGCAGAAAATGAGTACTACGTTATCACAGACAGAGCTGCAAAGAATATGGCATATCAGAGCATCTTTGGCAAAGATAATTTCGGAAAGGTTGAAAAGGTTGCGGAACTTGTTGGATCAGCTTGCGTCGGTACTCTTGTCAATGCACCACTTTCTGTGCACAAGGAAGGCGTGCGGATTTTACCCATGGATTCAGTTCTCCCCACTAAGGGTACTGGTGTTGTAACATCGGTCCCTTCTGATAGTCCTGACGATTACGCGACGGTCATGGACCTTGCAAAGAAGGCAGATTATTACAAGATCAAAAAGGAGTGGGCCGAGTTGGAGATTGTCCCTATTATTAAGACGCCTTCATATGGTAACATTACTGCTAAATTCTTAGTGGAGAAGCTCAAGATTGCTTCGCCAAAAGATACAAAGCAACTTGAGGAAGCGAAGGAGCTTGCATATAAGGAGGGATACTATCAAGGTATCATGGAAATTGGGGAATTCAAAGGCGAGAAGGTCGAAGATGCTAAGCCAAAGGTTAGGCAACAGCTCATTGATGCCAAGCTAGGATTCGCCTATTCAGAACCTGAACGTAAAGTCGTCAGTAGATCTGGTGATGAATGCTGCGTTGCATTGTTGGATCAATGGTATCTTGATTACGGAGAGGAATCGTGGAAGCAACAGGCCTTGAAGTTTGTCGACAACGCAGACGGAAACGGCTTGAACACGTATACTGCGGAAACCAAGAACCAATTCGAATCGGTTCTCAACTGGCTCAACCAATGGGCCTGCGCACGATCATTTGGTCTTGGTTCCAAGCTTCCGTGGGATACAAAATTCTTGGTAGAGAGTTTGAGTGATAGTACCATATACATGGCTTACTACACTGTTGCCCACCTCCTCCATAAAGATATCTTCGGTCAAACTCCTGGATTGGCCGGTATCACAGCAGATCAGATGACGGACGAAGTATGGGACTACGTCTTCACAAAGCGTGATCTTGATGACAAAGTTTCTTCGTCGAAAATTCCAAAACCAGTTCTCGAGACTATGCGCAGAGAGTTCGAGTACTTTTATCCATTGGATATTCGAGTATCCGGCAAGGATCTCATTCCTAATCATCTCACTTTCTTCATTTACGTACACATTGCCATATTCCCACCCGAGTATTGGCCAGAAAGTGTCCGTGCCAATGGTCACTTGCTTCTAAATGGCGAGAAGATGGCTAAGTCCACCGGAAACTTCATGACACTTTACGAACTAATCGATAAGTACGGAGCCGATGCATCAAGAATAGCCCTAGCAGATGCAGGTGATGGGGTGGCAGATGCCAACTTTGAAGAAGACGTAGCAGATACCAACATTCTCCGTCTCTTCACCCTCCGCGAATGGTGCGAAGATATTACCAAGGCTGAGCTTCGTACTGGCCCCAAAAACGACTTCCTCGATGCACTCTTCGACAATGAGATGAACTCTCTTGTTCATGAAACTCGTACCCATTACGAAAACACAGACTATAAACTCGCTCTCAAGACTGGTCTTTACGATTTCACATCCGCCAGAGACTTTTACCGTGAAGCATCCGCCGCCGCTGGACTTACCATGCACAAAGACCTCGTGTTCAAGTATATTGAATTACAAGCACTACTCTTGACTGTTATTGCGCCTCATTGGTCCGAATACATATGGCTTGAAGTGCTTCACAAGCCTACCACCATTCAAAATGAGCTCTACCCAGTGGTTCCTCCCACGAACCCAAGCCTCACTGCCACACGTGAATATGTCCGACTCACATCCTCCAATATCACGTCCGCCGAAGCAGCACAGCAGAAGAAGAAGTCAAAAGGCAAGGATATTGGTTACGATCTCACCAAACCTAAAAAGCTCCGCATCTTCGCCGCCGCCAAATTCCCAGCTTGGCAAGAGAAATATATTGACCTTTTCAAGGAGGCTTGGGATCCCACGACAAAATCCGTTAATGAGAAAGAAATCAAAGCCAAAGTCGCCAAAATGGGTGAGATGAAGAAAGCAATGCCTTTCGTGCAAAATCTCAAATTCCGACTTGTCGGTGGCGAGAAACCCGAAGTCGTCTTCGAGAGAAAATTGGCATTTGATGAGGTAAAGACTTTAGAAAACATGGTTGCTGGCTTGAAGAAGGCAGCGGGATTGAGAGTGGTGGATCTGATTGAAGTAGCGGAGGGAGGAAAGACAGGGACACTGGTTGGAGAGGGAACAACAGTTGAGGGACTGCCCGGCAATGCGGAGGCTGCAGTACCAGGGGTGCCAACTTTTCAATTTGAGAATGTGGCAGAATAGATATCGTGATTGTATTGTGAGGCAAAGCAAATGAATAGATTCTTGAAGATAGAAATGCAAGAGTTACACACTTACCGTTCCATCAGAAGCCTTTGCGCTTCATATGATAATTGTATCTTAGATAGGCTAAAGCTTGCAACTAAATTGGCATTATCGTGCTCGGTATTTCTATCAGCAAGACTAAATTTGGGGTGAAGTCCTAATCGACTTTGCCCAGCACGCAATCTCGACCGTGTTGTCAGCAGAGTTTTGGGTCTTGAATCATATAATAACTTGATAGAATCAAAATATCTACATTCAAACAATTTACAAACAGTGGCCTCTCGTGAACAAAATCTACTGGTAGATGATTCTAGCACGACGAGTTTATTAGTCACGTGGCTGAGTCCAAAGCCTACTTGGTGCTCCTGAACTACTGTCACTCAATCATCAAGAGCCTTTCAAGTTTAAAGCATATAGTATGAACTTGATATTTGAAAGCCAAAATGATGATTTTGATAAATCGGTATGGAAGATGACTTATTGACTTTGCTGTTAGGGTCAGATCTATTTAGATGTAAGACAGTATCATGATTTATGAAGTAGAACTAAGGTGAAAGAAACAGATTGATAATTTGTGTGATGACACTCTCCCTCATATATGAATCTATTTCTGCTCCCAAAACAACTATACACAGCCATCCAAAAAAAAAAACGAATTGCAAATTAGAACTATTACAGCTTTTTTGAATTTGAATAGGGTAAGAAGGAACAGCATACTTGCATTGGGTGCATCAAATACGCGATCATCCGATATCCTACTGCCTAATCCACTTTGCCAAAACATTGCCGTACCTGATTTCAATTTCTCCACAAATTCTCTCAAATTACATTAAAAACTTGGTGCTGATCTGATTCTTTCAAGTCGAATGCTTCCCCTGACATGATGCCGTCAACATATGACTCTCCGATCCATTGATAAAGCTTTGGGTCCTCTGATATTGGACGTAATATGAAAGGAGTAGTAGCGGTATAAAGAATACAGACTTGATCCCCGGGCTGTGTATCTGCAGGTCCAAGACCTATTCGGCCATTTGTCGTAGAGAAGTAGCTGCGACCAAAGGCGTAATCTGTTATGAAATAAAACAAAGCTATTGAACGACGACTTAATAGGTTGTTTTCCTGTTCAGTTTCCATGTTCTTATGTGCAGTCATCAGCAGTTGATAATCGCTTTCCTGGATTGAACTAATTCCTTTGTAATCTCCTTGCATAAGCGTGCGCGTTCGAAAATGTGCGTCTGGAGAACAGTTTGGTTGACTGGCGATGTCATTGAAAATTTCAAGGCAGTCAACTTCCCAGTCATGGAACGCTTTGTTTGGTGGATCTGAACGTTTCATATCTTCTTCACTCCATGGGAATGGCACTGATTTAGATATAACGTCAACGCAAAAGCCTTGCAGTGATATCATGTTACCATATTTATCTAAAACTGCAGAGTTTTGCACTGGAAATTTAGTGTCGCTGATAAGGCGTAATTCGTGTGCTTTTGATTGTGAACATCCAACACCGTTGGACTTATTAAACCCAGCCGAATACTTTTCCCCAGACCATGAAATACCTATTGAGGAACCATAGCGTGGTCGGCAAGAAAAGTTTGGACACCATGATGGTAGTCCTTCCACACTCACCTTAGTCAAGTTAAGGATTAAAGGGTCTTCCTCTGCTGTTAGATAAACCCGCATAAAGTCGACATAAACCTCTTGATATGGTTTTCCGTATTCTATTGGGACAAGACTCTGTAACTTAGGACTCGCTAGCCCTAGCATCCCATATACTTTGTCTACAGGGTTCGAAGCAAGTAGTACTCTGCTGTATTTCATAAGTTTTGGAAATTCCAATTCACGATTCTTTGCGAGGTGTTTTCGGCACCTCACTATGCGTTCCCACTGAACCTGTCCTCTATCAACATCACCAGGTTGCCAAAATCCGATCTTGATGAACGCTTCGAGTGCAATGTCTCCAAGCTTTCGTACAAGCCCAGTGATAATATGGTAACTCAATTGATTTCTGCCACAGCGAAATTCGACTTCTGAAGCCAGCACAGCCTCCTGAAAAGTCCAGAGTCGAGTAAACCAAGGTCGTGTCACAAGATGTGTCACACCTTTCCGAAAGTGTATCATCTTTGTAGCTGTATTTCTGGTATTTAAGGCTTCGTTAACGAAAGACCAGTCATTTTGATTTAGCAGTTCCGTTGCAAGGTCAACAAATGGATTGCTTTCTCCAAGCCAAATAATAACCCTCGAGGCACTTTTATATATGGCTTTCATCAGACTAACTTGGTGGTCTTTCTCTAGGATATTTGCTTGATTAATACAAACCGCATCAATCCAGAAGTAATTTGACTCGTTCTCAACAGCCAGATAAGGCAAGCAGGATTTCACATTGGCCGTGATATAGATCAAAGCCCCACTACAGGGTAGTTCATAATCAGGACTCTGATCATCCCAGGAATACGATAGAGCTGAATAGGGTGGCGCTTCACTCATCTTAAAGTGCCGTAATTCATATTTTGAGCGACCCCCTCGATTAAATATTTTAAGAAGTCGAATCTCGCCGGTATCAAGAGATGAGAAGGTGTACTGTTTTCTGTGCCGGAAAGTATCTTTAAGACGATTCCAAATCGGCTTTACTATAGCTTTCTGTTAGAGGGAACCGTGAAAATACAGGGTGATGTCTTACGCTGAGGGGTTTTCTTGGAGAAGGGCATAGGATGAGTACTAGGGTCTTGTTCCATGGTTTATATTTCTCATTCCTCTATCTACTTTGAGTTCTGTTAGAGTGCTCGATTCTCCCGACTCTACGCTTCTCAGTTGAGGAGAATATTGAGTAACCCCTCGTGCTTAAGTGTTAAAGAGGCTGATGTGTCCCAATGTCTAAAAAATCAAAAATAATCAAAAAATATCAGTGTTCATTTCACGGAGAAGAGCGATGCTTGATGATGGGAATGCAATACTTCTAAAGCTTTCAAATGTCAAAGAATGCAGTTGAAATCGTGAGGCTACACCGTTGCGACCCCGGTGGTGTCGAACTAAGCCTCCCCCGCTAACCTCAGGCAAGACACTGAAATTGAATATAGACTAGCGTCTAGCTGCTTACTAAGCCATAAGTCGGATTTACACGTGCATAGGACCGATGGGATATTGAAGGCTAGGCAACAATATCTGGTGCAGCCTCATGTTTGTGGCCAGTTTCATACTTTTACCTAAGTGATATTCTGTACCTTAATATCTGTACCTCCAAAAGAAATTGTCATTGCCTTATTAGTCTTCAGCATAGAGCCTCCCATTGTAGTCAGATCTATAATTCAGGGGAAAAAAAACAGCAGAAAGAAAGCAAATGTAAGTATATGGAATGACGTAATTTCAAGGTAAAAACAGTATTTCAATGAAAATAGATTAGTAATAAGTAGCTGGAATAGGTGCTGTTATGTAGGGGAAATCCTATAGCAAGTCCAATCTTGCATTACGTGATTTTATGATACTGTTGATACCTATAATCGACAAACTAAACGCTCCTATAGCTGGGTTTTAAAACCTAGCCAAGCCATATACTGCCTGTCTAATGCTACTATAGAGCATTCTAACGACTTGATCTTAGAATTCTTCCGTGGCTTGTAGCGATTTCGCAGAGCGCTCGCATACAGCGATGCGGCGATCAAATCATCGGTGCATCAAGAATGCATATTGAGGCTGGAAAGCCAACCCTATCCTCGATCACAGAAACTGAAATGAGTTTGTCTTGTGAAGTCTAGACACCAGCCTCGTCGGCAGATGGCATTTAAAATCCTTGAAGCCGTCATGTGACTACGAATACGGTCGCATCCTACACCCTCGATGTCGATAGTTTCTTTCAACTAGGAAGGTTAATTTGATTATCTCCAACGCCTTGCTTGCGAGCAAGTATCCTGCGACCTTCTGCGTCTAGAAGCGAGAGTAGCAATAAGTGCGGAAGCCTAGTTGCTCTCGCCGCCGGTGTTAGAAAACTCGACAGCATGGGAGCTCTTTCTAGAGTCCGTCTGGGAAGCGATGAGCTCCCGCTAGTTGACCTTGGAAATGAAGAACATATCTGTGCAGATTGCAAAATCCTAAATTTTGATGAGATTCTGAAATTATCCAGCCATGCGAAATCTCGATCAGGCTTTCGAGCGACATCCTTAGGCTACCGACCTGATGACGGAAAAGACTCATCATGCTTGCTATGCAAGCTTTTCTGGACTTTGCGAGTCCCCATAATTGATATCAAACCAAACATGTGTGATCGTCATACATATCATCTCCGTGTGTACTCAGCGCTTAGACATTCCAGAGATATTGATTATCTTCGATTGCCCGTGGAGTGTAAATCGCTTGATACCTCACTTTTAGCTGTTGTCCCTGACAGTATGGGCACTAGTCGAGAAGATAACTTTGCGATAGAGGATCATTGCACGCGAAATGGCTATATCTGTCGCGCTGGAACAGAGTGGTCGTCCACTGATCTATCTAAGTTTGACCAGTCTAGTGCCGTAGGTAAGACGCCAGGATCAGTTTTTGTTGGGGCATTCGTACCCCCTCAACTTGACTACGATTTGTTCAGACTTTGGATTCATAATTGCGTCAAGCATCACAAAGAATGTAACAGCTGGAGTATGTCAAGTTCAGGATTTCCGACTCGGCTCGTAGATTGCGAGAATTTATCGGTTGTTAGTGGCTCATCTCTCCCGGGACAGTATGCAGCTCTTAGTTACGTTTGGGGACAAGAAAAATCTACGAGTAATGATTGTAAGGATCTTGAGGACTCCTTTCTTGATATGGGTATCTGGGACAAAGAAGGTGGGACTGCGCCGGCGGGAACAACTCACCGCATTAAAAGCAATTCAATCCCCAGACTATTGCGGGACGCAATAAAGTTGACTACTGCACTGGGGATCAAATATCTTTGGGTGGACCAGCTCTGTATTGATCAGAATGACAAATCGGCATTACATGATGAAATCGAGAAAATGGACATAATATATCGCCAGGCATTTGTAACGATTATTGTTGCAGCTGGAAATGGCTCAAATGAAGGTATCCCAGGAGTAGGGGACCTACACCGCGATTATCAGCCTAGAGCTACTGTGAATGGAATAGCTCTAGTCTCGACTCTCTGCCATCCTTCAATTGATATCACAGAGTCGACCTGGTGCAAGAGAGCCTGGACATACCAAGAAGCCTTCTTCCCTAAACGTCGGATAATCTTAACCCAGAAACAAGCGTATTTCGAGTGTAGGACAATGCATGATTCAGAGGCGCTACGAAAGTCAGCGACGCTGTGGAGACGAGAAAGACCTTCGAACTGGCTTAGGTCTGGACAATTTTCGCAAACCCAAATTTGCGTCCCTTTTGGATTTTCTCCTTTGACTAAGCGCTATCACGTTGTCCATACTCACTATTCTGCTCCTGTAGGGTCTACATATTCGGATTATGTTGTCGTTGCTTGTCTAGACCACATACAGGAATACACCTCTCGTCAAATGTCCTACGAATCTGACTCCCTCAATGCACTTTCTGGATTGCTCAATATGTTTACCAATGCAAACAAGCGATTCCAGCACATCTGGGGTATTCCTTTTGAAATTTGCAAGCAAGGGGATAGGGTCCACTATGGAAATACATTAACGCAGCAAACTCACCAAAGTTTCGTGGCTTCTATGTTATGGGTCCATGAGAACAATAGCAAATATTTTGAAGTTGGGCATAATCGGCGCACTCATTTTCCTTCATGGTCGTGGTCCGGCTGGGAAGGAACTGTTACATGGCTTACCCGCCTACCACGAAAAGACTACCTCAAGATGGATTTCAGGAGCTTTATACGAATCAACGTCAGGAGTGAGTCTGGACCGGGAGAAACCTCTGTCTCAAATTATGTGGGCATACATGAAGCTGATACTTCGTTATTTCGGGATTCCAATGCCTGTCGAGGTCTTTGGTTCAGTGCGCCTTACCTGAGATTGACCAAATTGAATATAGAGAGCGATGGATCCTACGAACTCAAATTTCATCACCCGCACAAGGTATTTGATAATAAAACAAGCGACGTTGCAAAGGTATACCTCTCGATCTCAGCTGAAAGCGCTATGAATCTATTCGCGCAAAATAATCTAGGGTGCCTCCTCATAGCATGTATCGACTTCAAGAGGAGCAAACACATGACCAGATATTTTGTGCTACTTGTCAGCACGGCTGTAGATAAACTTGAACGAGTAGGACTCTTACAACTGGACACTGATTACGGCAGTCTGGAAAATGACGATCACAGGACGGTAACAATATATTGAAGAATAATGCACATTCTTGAAATTGAAAGATAAAATTTTATATGTGCTGTGTGGAACTACGTAGAGTCGCAATTCATTTGCTCTGTGCCAAAGAATTGGGAACATTCAATTAACATAATGTCTACTTGTTTCAAAGTGAATTTTCTAGCCTGAAATCATGTCATGATATGTTCACATTAGCTTTTACTATCCTAGTATTACACTACTGGCTCTTATCTTTGCCTACTGATTCAATTTTGAATACAGCTTCCTACGATGCTGCATGATCTTGAGTTCTACTCATAATCTCTAAGCTGTTTGCCCAAGATCAAATTATGCTAGGGCCATAAACCATACACAAACGGATCAACAGAGGGATAGTCAGCTTCCATGCCCATGATAACACTATACTCATCCCTCAGCAAATCTGAACCTTGGTTGGCATAGCTTGCATACTTGCTAAGCTCATGCCGCCGCAGCGCCACGGTCCACGGGAAGCTGGAGTGCGCAACACCCATAAACGCGCTAGCCTTAAACATGATAAGAAAGTCTACCAGAGCCTGCTGATCAAATGGTAGATTGTCGAGCTCTAGTCGGTCAGAACCCTCAAGCAAGTCATGTTTAGTCACCACTGTCACGTTCCTTTGTTCAGATGTCGAGGTCGTTGCCAGACGTTGGCGTAGACTCTCGGCGAACAAATCAACTACAGTCTGGTTCCCTGATGCGACGTATACAACACTGAGACCAGTACGCTCTATGTTCTGGAATTGCTCCTCGAACTGCTCTTCGATCCGTGAAAAGCGCCACTCTTCTGGCGGCCAGGCCCAAATAGCATCTTCCTCTAATCTTAAGTGTGCGCCATAAAATGCGCCTTCGTTGATGGCTTTCTTCGGATCAATAGACAGTGAGAACCTCTCGTTTAGCTCGTAGAGAACCTTTGCGGCTAGGGCTCGCGTGTCGTTTCGGAAGGATAGGATCTTGCCGAACTCGCGGACAAAGGCATCACCGTCATCACGCACAGGGTACTCTAGAAATGATTGCCCCATCTTGATATGTATCGGGGCATCCGCTCGTATTTGTACCGACTGCTGGTCTAGCCACTGGTCAAAAGACTGTCGCCATTTGTCAGGGTGTCTCAGTCCTTCGCGAGGATGGTCCGGTTCGAATTGGCTTCCTATCATAGCCAAAGGTTCCCTTGTTCGCTGTTCGTAGAACGGGAAGTCGTCTGCGTGCTCGTAGATATTCATTCCAGGGCATCCTTCTGATAAATGCGTAAGAAATGCATCACGATCTAACAGATACTCAAGAGGCACCTCGGTTGTGGTCTCAATGTCGGATAAGTCTTTCGCATTCCGTAACGCCATAGACGGAACGACAATTGCGGCTCCGCCTTGTATTGCATACCGTATGCATCTTAGGATTTGGTTGCGCACCATGCCGACTCCTCCGTGTTGTCCCTCACAGCTGAACAGTAATCCAGGTTGGAAGGTGGTACGAGCACAAACCTCTCGCATAGGCTGGTAATCTACAGGAGCGGGAAACTCGACTTTAATGGCCTCCCTGAGGAATACGCTCTGTACATCTTGTTTTTCTTGGCTGGACCCTGCAAAAAATGGTGTCAAAAGTATTGCATCGTGAACGCGGAAACCGAAAATCCATATAGTAACGAGAGAGGCAGATAGAAAGAACACCACCCAAGGTCGATCTACGTTGGAGCAGAGCATACTGGACGCTTATGAAAAGCACAAGAAATAAAACAACGAAGAATGAGAATGGAGAACATTAGAAGGAAGAGAGCCAAGAGAAATTCAAGAGAAAATAAGACTTGATGCGAGTTTCACGAATGCTTATACGGCATTGGCACCAGCAGGGGAGAGAAGCTCTCAGCGTCCTACCACGGGTTTCAGCACCGTTTCAAGTAATCCGTTCCGTGTCGTTCATCTGTTAATTTAATTGGTCAGCCCAGTAATAAACGATCAGGAACTACACGATATTGAAGTGACAGCAGAGGCTTCTATGGTAGCTTATTCAATAAATGAATGTTAAAGATTAATATATAGATTTGCTGGATTCGTGTTAGTGGCCAGCTTCAGACAGCTATCTCAATTTATGCCTCAGGCTTCTTAATAGCAGGTGATGTGAGTGGTTCGCTTATCTTGACTCGGCTAATAGTTACCCCTGCGCTAGAGATGTTTCGGTACAGTAGATCAACTTTGACCCCTGATTTGATATGCAAACCTGGACATTAAATTGCAAGATCACGTTAGACAATAATTCCGAATTCTTTTTCATACTTCTCTCTCAATCTTAGAAGTGGGTTGATTGGGAATGTTTTCTCTCGTCTCCATATGAAATTGCTACTACAAGCAGACGTTCTTTTTCATACTGGCAAGGTTGAAGGTCTGAGATATGATCATAGCTTCAATATGCTAACGCACCAAGGAGAAATTATAAAGAAAACGTTAAATTTTTGAGAGACCAATGATGGTTCATTTATGAATTAGACCAAGCACCTTCTTACTATTTTTCAGCCAGTCAAATAGAGCTATAGGAAAGAGGTACATTAAATGTCTTGACCAAGATGTGCCTCCCGAGCTGACACATTTTACCGAATATACGTGCCTAATACTATCCCTCCGCCTGGGTTGCGTATCAGCCTTACCAACAAGAATCTTGTCGTGAAACTTATGAATTTGTTATCTAGATAAGTATAATAAGAAATAGAAATCGACAAGGAGGCTAGCGAATGAGAATTTCTGAACTTGTTAGTGGTTGCTGGCCGGTCCCTGATATCCCTGCCACTGCTGTCCCGGAGCAGAAGATCCTGGGGAGGGCAAATTGCCTGCCGGTCTTTGTTCGGAGCCTTGCTGGCTGCCTGCTTCATAGTTGGCTTGGGTGTTCTGATCATACCTGGCTGGATTAGGCTGTGTTTGCTGCTGCGGTGGCTGTTGTGGCGGGGATGTGGTTGATGGTTGCTGTATCGTAGTTCTATTCTGTCCATCTGCTTGTCCAGTACCGGAGCTGCTGAAAAGATTCGATTCTTGGACGCCCCACTGCTGCCCCGTAAAAGATTGTTGCTGAGGCTGCATCTGAACTGGCATCTGAGTGTACACAGGCTGTGGTGCCACAACGTTCGGATACTGATAATATTGTTGTATGCCCGGATTTTGAATTCCTTGATTAGCTGATGGAAAAGCTTGCTGTTGAAATCCTGGCTGAGGATGTGATGGTACCTGCTGTTGGAACGCTTGCTGAAACTGCGCCTCGGGTTGAACAGGCTGGTTCTGCTTTGCCTGAGACGCGGAGAGGAAAGCTTTTTGTTTACTCTTAAAAGCGCCATTCATGTCTTGTGTACCTACAATATTGTCGTTCTCATCGATCCAAATGGCACGTACCTTGCCTTCCTTCGCACGAGTTGACGAAGTTGAGCCGTAGAGAGCGTTCATGTAATCAGCAAACTCGAGATAGGCTTTTTGAACAGTTTGGAAGTGGGATACTTTGAGGTGGATGATGGCATCAGGCTTCAGAACAGTCTCATGGCTGTTTCCTTGGGCCTCAAACTCGGCCAAAGCCAGAGCGGTCTGGCAGGCGTTGCGGATCTGACGACCATTCCACCGTGCTTGAGTATGTTTGAAAAAGTGATCTAAAGCGAAGGTTATGATATCGTCGATAATGATTATTCGCTTCTTATCTTTGAACCGCTCTTTGATCAATTCGATATTGATCTTAAATACTTCGACAGTCTTTTCATGGTTCAGCGCAGGGTAGTACAGACTGACATGGATGCGCGAGGTAAAAGCTTCATCAAAGTCACCAACGCGATTAGTTGTCAAGAAGAGAACGCCGGCGTAATACTCCAAGACACGAAGGAACACTGTTATTTGGTTATCAAATAGACCGTGAATGAGAGACTGAGTTTGCAATTTGTAAATGATGCCTTACCCGCAACGAGCCCATTCCGTATGAAGTCTTCTTTGTTTCTTTGAGCTAGGAAGACGTCGGCCTCGTCCAGTAGGAGAATACAATCCCATCTGTTGGCCAAGGTGAAATTGACATCGAGGGCCTTCTCGACGTCTTTTGCCGTGGAACCAAGGTCACCTATCCTCGCGAAAAAGCATTCCTAGTTAGTGTTGCTTGAAAAAGAGAGAAATTAGGCACCATCTTGTGCTTACCACATGTAATCTGGAATAACGGCTTCCGGAAAAGCTCGGCAACACCCTCTGTTTATACGCAATTGTAAGTTTATGCTTGGAGAGATAATTTCGAGGGTAGTGGGAAATTCGAACTGACCAGCTGTCGATGTCTTCCCAACGCCAGGAGCCCCATGAAGAAGTAGAATCAACCCCTTTCCTGGAATCTACGTTAGCCCAAGCTAATATTCAGTAGGCAGTTTCAGTATCGTTAGAGATACCTTTTCCTTTCACAATATCCACTTGTGCCGCCTGGCCTGTTTTTGATTCCTTGTCTCGAAAGTGCTGGGCGACCAGAGCTTGAATCATAGGCTTTTGTCCTTGTTCAAGAACAAGCCGACCAAAGGCTGTTTCGTATTTCTGATTTTCCTTCCTGGCTTCTTGGGGATTTTGGTCTTCTTGTTTATTCCGAGTAACTCCTCCGGTAGAATGGAGTTCTGTGAGATAAGATAAATCCAGTTGTGCTGAGATGATGTAAGTCTAACATGTGGATAGAAGCTGTGGTAATAAGAAGGCTACCTACCCCATTGACGGCTTCGCAGAATGAACCCAAACACACGGTATGACATGATGACTCGCTCATCATCTGTAACTGCGTAGTCATTCTTTCCTGGACCATTCCTCAGCTCCCGGAGGGGTTGTGGAATAATTGCAACTGAAGGCTGCTCGTTCAGCCCACCTGTCTTCGGTAGGAGGTCATTGACATAGTCTGACCGCGCCTTAAGGTCAACGTACGTATCGTCATGAACTAGCTCACCCCTACAACAAGCCGCAGAGCATCGGGGATCAGTATCTTGGTCATCGTCTGTATCCTCAGGGACAGGATTGCCTAATAGAACTTCCAAGCTAGGTTTCCACTCCTGCTGCTTCTCATCATCCGCAGAGAAAGCTGTCTCGAAATCAATAACGACTTGGCTTTCAACATCATCACGTACGCCCAATGTGGGTCCAGTGTAGTACATTGCCTTTACCCCCACGACGTCCAGGAATTTTGTTCCACGGTTGATGAGCTTTTGCATGTATCGCTTTTTGGGCGGAAGCAGCATCACTTCGTTCCATTCACTTTCGCTGAAGTCAGACTTTTTAAGAGGATGAAAGCGAAGAGGGTAGACTGGAAGCGAAGTGATATCCATCTCACCCTCAAATCGTTTGAATTCAAACGTCTTAGAGACCGGACCAAGATTCACTCCATCGAAATCAATATAAACACAAGTTGTACTGAAGGGAGCCTGCTTTTTCTTTCCTTTGTTGTCGCCTGAGTTCCAGAACCAGGTCTCCCAGGAGGGAACAACGCGGTGGTGGGTAGTGGTTACATTGACGACCCTGTAGGCTTGCTTGCCATCTCGGCCAATAACCACTAACCCCGGTCGAAAAAGATACCAAAGATCTGAAAAAAAAATCTTATTGCACGTAGGGCTATTTAGGTAATCTTTCTTGGCCAATATATTTGTGTCCACGAAGTTTAAGAGACATTTTAAGTGATCCAATGCCATTGTGGACTGAGTTATGTCGTCCGGATCCTCTTTTTTTTCACCAGCTTCCTCGTCATCAGTTTCACTATCGTCCTCACGGCTGCTATCCGTGTTAGCTTCTTTGATTTTATCTTTGACAGCTTGCGTAGTCGATTGCTCCACATTCTTCACATGCGTCATTGGTACTTGGTCGGCTTCAGATGAGCCATAACCTTGATTCGATTCATTGCCCTGTACAGCACTCGTCCTATCAATCGGAGTATATTTCGCAGCTTTACTAGTTTGTCGGATCTTCTCTTCCAAGTTGTTACACCACGATCGTAGGGCTTGTTCTCCATACAACAGTGCCTTAAATGGTCTGACTAAGACGGCAGCCTTGTACCTCGCCGTGGTTATGGCTGACGCTTCTTCTCCAAGAATTTTATATAAGATTTTACGCAGGGCAAGAGAATGTATTCTGATTCTTTCGGGAAGTGGTGCTTGCCCTGGAGCTAGTGATTCTGATATCTCCGGATGTTGTAATTCGACAGCCTTTCGTATACGGCGTTTAGAAGGGCTTGACCAGCCTGTCCTAACGTCGTTATTGATAACGGGCTCTCCTATTAGAACATCAATGACACAGGAGTCTCTCTCCTCTGATTGAGAGAAGCGTTTGAAGACAAACCAATCTACTAGATTCAGCTTGAGCTGAGCACATGTTGGGCGAGCCAACTCTTCGTCCAATTTGGCTTTTTCCTCCTCCTTCACTTTCCTCGACTTCACATCCTCCTTCTCTTTCTCTTTTGCCAACTTACGTAGGCTGGTTTCTTCTGCCAGAAATAAACGATCCATTTCCCATTCGAAGTTTCTGCGAATCCTGTCCTTGGCCGCACCAAAGTCGATCTCGATGTCATACCTATCCATTTCATCACCGGTGTCCGGTGCAATTGTCTCCTGATCATTGTAGTCAAAAGGATTTGGTCGATAATAGGGCGGCCGCGAGTATATCATCCATCTATAATTCCATGGTCCACGCTCTAATCTGTTATGTGATCTAGTATCCGAGTAGTTAGGAGATTCCCGATACTTGGGCTCCGCTCCCCAAGTCTTAGGACCACCTGAAGTTTCCCACTGTTTTCGATGATTGTAAAGAAATTCTGTCATCTTCCTGAATTGTTCCATGTCGGATATTGAACCTGGGCGAGCGTTTTCTGACTCAGGATCAATTTGCTCTTGTGGTGCAGCTCCATCTGAGTCGCGGACTGCTGTATCGCTCTGGGCCCTTTTTTCAATTTCAGATATCTTTATCTTTAGAGCTTCAATCTCAGCTGCAAAGATATCAGAAGGTCCACTAGCATGCTCTTGTTCCTTGACCGTGAGATACGAGTCTGGCTCCTCTGCTCTAATAGCCTGCTCGAGTTGGCCAGGAGTCTGTGAAGATTGGGTCTCCTGGCCTGGAGTTGGCTGAGACCCGGAACCCTCTATCACTACGGTTGTGTTTTCCAACGCCATGTGTTGTAATCTTAATTAAAACTTTGTTGGAAAATGGAAGATGAACCCACGACCTAAGCTCAACAAATTCGCGAAGAACGTCGTAGCAAGGCTATATATATCAGATCAGAAACAACCTGTGAAGATATTTGTGAGTGCGTGTGTGTAGTATTATACGCGAAGTGGGGAGATCAAAATATTAAAGAAAGTTACCGGAAATGCAGATTTCAGAGCCTCGCTGGGCAGCTTGTGCTGATATAAATGCTTGCTTCAGTACCAGATGAGCCGCATCATCCCCGAGCCGTACTGTAATAACTTTCACCCGGACACTAACAAGGTATATTTCCACAGGTTTGAAGCTGACTGGTTAGCTGTTCCACTACATCAGAAAGCGCCCGCTTTGCATTCTCGTTTGACATGATATCGTGGGGGCGGGCTGAATACATTCGTTAAAAATCAGAAACCGACATGGATTCTCCCACCCATCCTGAAGTCTAACCAGTAAACTTGAAACACGTTATTGCGCGACATTGCTGCATTGTTACAGTATCTGAATTATAGTAAAGCCTTCACCGGATAGCTGTTATGAATGGATGCCTCGTCGGCTCGCTTTGAAGCCAACCTGGATTCAGCTTGTGGTGGGCTTAGGGATATTGCACACAGTCTATATTTGGTCCCGATTGGATATCGTGGCTCAAGACTAAGTTCGACATACCGCATTCCACATTCAGCTTTACTCGCTATTTGAGCCTCAAGACTTTTCTTCAATCAGACTCATGCTGTCAGTGATACTTTATATTTCAAAAAATACAGGGCGTTTTTAATGTCATCGAGCACCTCACTAGCATGGCTGATGCCAACCCTTCCTTCTCCAAGGCTAGACAGCGACTATTTACCTCTGGATTTATCGAAAACCGCCTCCCAGAAATCCATCCCGCCTTTGTAAATCCCCCGGTACATTGGGATAAAATGACGAATCAATACGTCCCTAACAGCCAAGCTCTGGTACCAATTTCTGATGATAGCTCACTCGCAGTGTCAAGTTCTTATCCACCTCCGGATGGAAGCTCTCTCTCGGTTTCGGGTCCAGTGTCCTTAGTCAATTCGTTGCCACCGAGACCAGTATTGACGGACACGAATGCAATGCGATTCTGGAATAATATATTCGGCACAGCCCTAATCAAGTTTACATCCGATCCGGCTACGCCAGAGCCGAAAGGGAGATCTAAGACCCCTTACAGTATCCGGGACAAGAAGGACTGGGATGCTATATCTAACACGCTAGAACTGGCACGAGATAAATACCAAAATGAGGGTGGACCAGTTGGATGGATTCGAAAGATCAGACGGAAAGGTGCCGACCGTGTGGCTCCTGTAGCTGTGGCGGCTCAGACTGCAAAAGATATTGCTCCACAGGATCCGCACTTAACACCGGTATTGGGTGCGGTGGTAGTTCTTCTAGATGTAAGATATCATTCTTCCTGACCTGCGAAAGGGGATAACCACATTAAGCCAGCTCACTGACTGGCTATTCTGTCATCCAGGCGGTTAAGCAGGCCGCAAGCGTACGAAACGAAGTCCTCAATGGTTTTGAAGGTCTCGTTCCAATTTTTTCTGATGTCGAGCTCTTTCTAGGAACCTTTCCTAATGATATGAGCATAATCAATGTGTCAGTGGAGTTAATTACCACAACACTGATCGCCATTGAACAAGCTATCGGCTTTTTTATTAGCAACGAGCGTAAGTCATAGCTCGCTATTTCAATTGATCGTCTCAAATCAGATTATTCTAGCAAAAGGCTAACAGAGTGCAATTGATACGTGAAGTTCTAAGGGGAGGCAAGGCTATTTTGATGAGAGGTGAATATGAAAAGAGTCTGCTGAAAAGCCTTGGAGAAATTAACACAAAAAGCACCAAGCTGATGAGTGAAGCGACAAAGTCACACATTTATGAGACTCATATGTGTATGTACCTCTCCGAAGTGAATGTTCATATAAATGCACCGAAACACATTCAAAGCTAATACGTTTCTTAAAGACTCTCACGAGACTCAAAAGATGTTGATGCTGGTGGTCAAAAACCAGCAGAAAGCAGCCGACGGGATGAACTCGTTTGAGAAGCTGTTAGTAGATCATGTGCGAGCACAAGATGCAGCAATGGAACGAAAAGATAGTACGTCTTCACCTCATCTCACCCATCCACTTAGAAACATTCATCCCCAATTCACTAACTTTCTGTAGGGCAGCTACATCTCAGTCAGCAGATGAACATGCAGCTTCTTGTCGAGAACCAAAGGTTGCGTTCTGCATCTCCAATACTGCCCAGTCGCTGGGCGCCGCCCTCTCTTCAATCTCAGGCATCAGTAATGAAATGGCACGTCAATCAAGAAACCCTGCGGAGAACACTCAGCATTCCCGACCTCGACTACGTGGATATCGCCTTCATTCTTGACAAGAAGGAAGAGCTCCCAGCAAAGCAACGGGCCCAAGCTGAGCAGATTGTTAACACAACGCTCTTCCGCAACTGGATTGTAACCACCTCCTCGGCCAAGCTTCTTGTACAATGGGACTCTCAACTTCCACAAACCATCGCCGAAGTCTCCCCACTCTCTGTCTTCTGTGCGACTATGGTACAGGCGCTCCAAGCTAAAGAGCGCTTTCTGTCAGTACAATGGTTTTGCGGTCGACACGCCGATCTCATGGAAGCTGGCCTGTATGTCGGCGGCCGCGCTATGCTCCGCAGCCTGATAGACCAGCTTCTTCGCGAGCATAGCTTCGATATGCAAAAGATGTACCCTGAGATCGATCATGCGAGTCTACAGGAGGGCCAGATTAGTGAGCTAGAGAGACTGCTCTGCTGGTTAATACAGCAGCTACCCCAGACAATCAGTCTGATCTGCATCATCGACGGAGTGGTTTTATACGAGAGACCCGAGCATTACGATGAAGCATGGCCAGGTCTAGCGTGTTTATTAAGGATGACGGGCGATTTGAGCTTAGCAGCCACCGTGAAGGTGCTGTTCACGAGTACGCCGGGTCCGACTCTTTTTAGGGCAGCTTTCGAGGAAGAGAACTTGATATTAAATGTTGATACTATGCCCCGGCTGGAATGGACGCCGAGTAACGAGCGAATGGCGAGGGAGTTGGGAGATGGCCTTGATGAGCCGGTAATGGAATACCAACAGTACGACAGAAAGTCTATATAGGAGTGAAAGTGTTGGATGGTGCTCAGCCGCCAGGAAGAGCCTTGTGAGAGTCATGTGACGAGTCTGAATGTCTCAAATGGAGAGTTATCAAGCGACGAATTAGAAGCGCCTTGCTCACACTTTTATTCATTTCCATAAGTCAAAGATTGGATTCTTATAATCTCTAGGCTGTGGCCTTGCTATTACATCATTCATCCAGCAACCAAGACAGCGCGGCATCTACCAGGACAGCATTATTCATTTCCTCATTGCTCATTCGTGATCTTTGAGAACCGGTTTCTGATCCTCTGTTTTCTCCGAGCACTGCAGACTGTGCTATCAGAAATTTCCACATCCAATCGTCTAGAACAAAAGAGTCTAACGAACTCATCCGACAGTGACTTTAGAATGACCGTAGCTGACCGTAGCTTACCAACTTATTTTCAATAAGTACCTTCTCGTGGCAGGAAAAAGCAGATATCAGACTTACAGCGGCATCTATCACCAGCCAATACCTCTTTAATTTCATGAGGATATCCAAATTCTGTAACAAGTATAGCCTAGCTCGGTCCACATCCCCTCCCCCAAGCAATAATGTTTGAAGATGTATGCTTGAGCTGTCAACTAAGATGTGCCCAATGATATAATAGAGTGGTTTGCCCCCCTTGGGATGCGATTTCTGACACCATCATTGCATGCTTTTTATAATCTGATGCAATCGATTGTCATTCCGTGGATCCAGAAAAGGGAAGCATAGAAGTTGTCGGTAGTGATGGTATCCGTTATGCTTTGTCAAGCAAGAGGAGATTCTCTGGCGGATATTCCGAAATGACAGAAGCGATAGACACATCAGCTGAATTCCAATTTCCGGAGATGACCACTGAGAGATATGTGCGCTTCCGCACTTCGCGATCGAGTAAAGGCATACCTGATACGTCCCATATCCGAAGTGATTGGCAATGACAACGTGCTAGGCCAGTACATATGTGCTTTGCCTAAACATCGCCTTCTCCTCCCAAATGTTAAGAGACTAGAATGTAACCTTGGATAGTTTCTAAGCTGGGTTTGATCATCTCCTTTTGCGACAGCTCAGTTGCTGCTGCTGCATATTTCAACGTATAGGCTCGTGAATCGTCGTGAAAGTACTCATTCGTGGAGAATCTAGATACGTAGCGGACCTTCAAAGCTCGTGTCTGTTTATCTCACCTGCTCGAGAGTAAGATCAACGCGAATAACAGACCATTGTCATACCCAGAGCCTTAAACAGATACTCTATAACTTTGTTATAATAGTAAAATTCTGCTATTGGCTTTGTTATCACTTTCTTCCTAATACCATCAGCCATCACTTTTAATATTCCTTATATCACATCTGCAAGTGTCCTTTTTTAGTCTTATTGGCGGCGACCTCTACTGTACTTGTGATGATGTGGGCCCGTGCACACCGAACGATAGGTGGAAGACATTTCTGCCTGACTCTTGTTGTGAGGCAGCCAGGTGGGGTCATCTGGTGCCTCCCTCTATATATAACCTTTTGATTCTCTCTGATCGTAACCATTGACATCAGCCGTGCACAACGTTAGATGCGCGTCAGAATATGCTACTGCTTCACAGTATCATTCTTCATAAATAGATAGATCTGCTTTTATCAAGCCTTCATGTGCGCAACTCTTTCCCCCAGCAGAGCGCCAACGACCTACAGCAGAGCTTTCGGCGGGTGCATTTTTCTTGGAGAGCGGCTCGTTCTTCTTCTATGCTCGATCTTATGATCTACTTCCAATGGTCTGTCTTCACTCTATGTTTAAGACGTATACCAGCAATCTGTCCAGACTTTTGTCAAAGAAAATCTCCCTGAGAATGTCGATTTCGACGATGCCCTGAAAACCCCAATAATTGTCAAGGGAAAAAGCCAGAAGGTGTATTGGCGGAAATGTATCATTGGCGTTTATAAAGCTGGCAATACGAAGGATCCTGTAGATACGCACGCAAACTGGGATAGCCAAGGTGTAGTAGAGACGGGTATTGTACTTTGGATTGGCGGAAAGGATGGACAGGTGAAGGCAGAAAAGAGTATAACATAGGATAACTAAGGTGAATAACTGAGGTTATTATTATCATGTTACATGTAAAGCTTCTATCCGATGCATGTTGCTCCAAAAAGTCCTAGAGACACAGAGATGACAGCTCCTTCGTCAGCCTGTCGTGAGATCACCATAGACAGGGAGTCAGTACAATCACGGCATTGTTGAATATCTTCCTGATATACAGAGTTATCCATAATTGCATTAGCCGTTCCAATATCAAAAGTGAGAGGAATAATGGAGAGGCGGCACCCTTGGAGTGTAAGTTTGGGGTTAGGCAGTATAATGGTACCCGAGTGGGAGAAACACACGTATCGAAGCCCGCCTTTTGTCTCTAAGCGCATCCCAAACAACTCTCGAGCAAAATGCGATACCTTATCTTCTGTGATTTCTATTAACATTTGACATATGCTTGTGAAATATATACTTGGAAAGATCATTGATATGGCGGCCACCATGGTATTGACGTTCCATGGGCAGGGGTATCTTTTGATCGAGTTTGCGAGATCCCGAGGGAAAAGTGCTATTGCTTCTGCGAGACATGCGTTAAACAGAGCATGTTGGCTATCAGGAAAGTAATCGAGTGAAGGATATACAGATGTTTGGTTGGGATCAGAAGGTTGCAGGCTTAGGCTAGGCGACGTCGCGATTTGGTCAGGCAGGTTTGCTGTAGAGATAAATGAGTGTTCACCATCGTTCGTAGTACCTAGACTGTATAAGGCACAATAGCGAGTGATTTGAAAAAATACTCACACGGTGCTTGGTTTAAGTTCTGTAACATGTCATCATTTTGGAATGGTTTGATTCTCTTATTGTATAGCCTATTGACTTTCTCTTTGAGTTTTTTTTTTTTCAATTGCATT
>Ga0247810_10000320_pt1 | contig 63853 bp, 62 predicted proteins | sample UWRJL119311C1_FD_179918 | JGI IMG/M metagenome (GOLD analysis project Ga0247810, IMG submission 179918) | Plant litter microbial communities from Arlington Agricultural Research Station in Wisconsin, United States - UWRJ-L119-311C-1 | ecosystem: Environmental > Terrestrial > Plant litter >...
GAAACCATTATGTGATTTTCTGGGTAAGGATGTGCCCCAGGATCGTCCATTTCCATATGTGAATAAAGGCCAAAATGCAGCCAACATAATCAAGGTTGCCATTGGAATATGGATAGTAAAGAAGGCTTTTCCATATGTATTGGGAGTTGCTGTCCTGGGTCTTGCTTGGAAATGGGGTGTTCCACATTAAGAGAATAGACCATTCTGGGTTGTTCAGCATATATTTTACTAGTAAGACAATTATACAGATATTTATATTCATTTGTATCTTGTTTGACAAAAATCTACTTTTTCAACCTTTTTTTTTTCTCGCTTCTCTGCATACATTGAACCAAACAGTCTATTGGCCTTGTTAATGCCTTTAACTTAATATTTCTTAGATTAGTTAATAGATTCAAGCGATAATCTTCATACATGTGATACACATGTTTTTTAATTACAAGAGATGGACGACGCTAACATAGAAGCTCTATATAGATACCATATGATACGTCGTTGGAAATTGTTATAACTGCACCTTCAATTTCTACGCTCTGCGCGGCGTTCTTTCATACATTAAAAGTGTCCCTAGAAACGCAGCAGCCCCCAAACCAGCCATTACTTGCATCTGTTTATTATAACCCTCCCCATACGCTTGTCTAACAGCATTTTGCAGGGTTTCAGGTAAAGCATCCAATGCCTGAGTCGACTGGCCAAGTGCATTTAGTTGAGACGGGGAGAGAATGGGTGACAAAGTCGACGAAATGTGTTTTTTGAGTATGTTAGTGCAAATCGCAATCCCAATGGCGCCACCCAGGTAGCGAAATTGTCCAATACTGCCCATTCCTACAGCTGCATCAATAGAAGTTAGTCATACATCCCTTGCCTCGCCTCAAACAATCTAGAGCTGTGGGCTACAAAACGAGATGACGAGCACTATATGTCTAGTACTCAATACAAAGTGTTTGCTTTTACCGCGAATGAATAACCGGGCAACAAGAGATGTGAATAATGGTGTGAGAAATACCTGTGTCTTTTTTGTCAACAAAGAGCGGAATTGCCATAATAGTGCAGCTCCATCCTGCACCAAATCCAAGTCCGAGGATAACTTGGTATAAGTATACAATATTCGGTAGTTTGTAATCGGTGGATAGATGGCTGAGAAGAGGAAGACCAAGTATCTGCAAACCGGCACCAGTAAGTAGAACCCACAAGGGGGCGACTTTGAGCCTTTGAACAAGAATGCCGGTTATAAAAGAGCCTCCAGATGCAACAACTGAAAGTGCTAAGAGACGATAGCCCGCCTCCACAGGAGAGTTGCCATTGACGATCTGAAAGCGTTGAGGAAGATTGATGACTACAGTTGTCATTGTCGCTCCTGAAAATAGAGAGTTTCTGTCGGCAAGCCACAAGTTTTAGCTAGTATTTTCGGAATTTCGAATTCATCAATAGTTTATTGATATATAGGCGATTACTTACAACATAATACCCATAACAAAACGGTCTGTTGCTAGATGCCAAGGGAAGATCGGCTCTTGCAAGGTTTGCCGTTTGCTTTGATACCACTGCCACCCAATAAACAGAAAACAGAATACAAAAGATATAATTAACAAAGTAAGAGTCACTGCACTACGCCATGAGTGCTGGGTGCCTCCTTCTTCTAGAGCTGTTATTAGTAGAATAGAGGTACCCAACAGTAACACAACCCCAGTAAAATCCACCCTACGAAAATTATTTAGAGTGAAAGTACTTTTTTGGTACAGTGGATTAGAACTTTTCTGGTGAGGAAACTTCGAGGGCATGCTGATCATCACCAAAATCAGAGCCATAGCTCCTACAGGCCCACTTGAATAATTGATTAATTACGCATGCTCCTTGAGGACTAAATAGAGCTCTTACTTCAGCAGGAAAATCCATCTCCACAAACTGCTACTCTGTTGGTTGTGATTAACAGCACCTCCAAGAAGTGGACCAGAGAGATTAGAGAGGGCCATAGTAGAGGAGAGGATAGCTGCGTAGAGTGGATATTTGCTGGTAGGTACCATTTCTGGAAGTACTACAAACGCCATCGAGTACAAGCCTCCACCCCCGATACCTTGGAAAGCACGGAATATGATACTAAGAATCGATTAACAAGCTAGATCAAAGCAATTGACATACACTACTCACAGGCTAGTCATTTCATTTGTCAACCCGCAACCTAGTGAGAAAGCAATGAAGATAATCATTACCAGCACTGTGAAAGGCTTTCGGCCGAAAATGTCACTAAGTTTTGCAATAATGACCAGAAATCCTGAAGGTGATAGGTCAAATTAATGTGACTAGTGATGGATATCTTTGGGAAGTACCAGTATATGTCACCAAGTATGCTGTGACAACCCAACTGCTGGAGCTAAAGCTGTGCAGAGAATTTGAAATCGATACGAGTGATGTACTGACTATAGTTGTTTCGAGGTTTGATAAAAACAAGTTGATGCAAACACTTTTTTTTCTTTTAGCTTAAAGTGATATTCAATAGGGCGATTCTAAGTTACTACCTACCCAAGCAAAAGTGTATTAAGCCTCCATCCATTCAAATAAGAATCATTTTCCAGGAGATTATCGCTTTCTTCGTTTGATCCTTCTTGATTACCAGATATGGCACATTCAGTGCCCATCTCTGTACTCAACGGCGATCCATCTATTGCACTATCAAGCAACATCTGCTTGGGAATAATTTTGCCATCACTGGGATCAGTTACTAGCTCTTTGTCTTCAGCAGTGATTATACTTGGAAGATCCGGGCTGTCCAATTTCTCTTCATCTCGTAGCATGATGAATAAATTTCCTGAGTTCTCGATACTCTGATATAATTTTTTATAGCTTATCCTTAGGAAAATGATACTTGGGCTTGGCTCCCCGGACATGAAGCTGTGCCACTCACCACAAAACTTCCATTGAAGATACAAGACACTGAACTACTAGCACACATGTGGGGGTTTAAGGGACAGGTAAGTTTGTTAGTGTGTCGCTAGCATAAGGCAGTAAGAACTAACCCATTAGCCTAAATTCGTAGAGTTTCATTGTCGTACATTAGTGTCACCAAGGTACCGAAGATCATGATAATGTCACAGCGGCGAGCCTTACCTAAAGGGAAATGACATAACAGGCATGTGAATTGGGGCTTATTTTACTTGCCAGTGATTTGAGCTGAACAATATTGAAAAAGTCGGAAATATTCGAGATAAGGATTAACGAAGTAGCAGTATTTTATTGACTCTTGCATTAGTTATGCCCGCCGCTTCCCTCCATGACTATGGAACGCCTTCTCTCGTGACTAAAATATTGAGAAATGGATTTGGAAGATATAAGCAACAGCAAGACTCAGACTGATGTTTTGAATTTGGAGTTTCCCAATTGTATACACTGGCACAGGTGTATGCCTAAGTAGGGAGACTTCTCAGCCCGCAAGATCTACCTATATGTGAATAAGCAGCACTTTCTATCTACCGAAGGTAATACCGGCGAAAAGATGACACATTTTCCACGGCTCCATATTACAGCATATCTACGTCTCCTGATACCAGGTGTGGTCTGGAGCTTCTAGTAGGACTATAATAGGAATATTTCTCTATTGCATCAAAATGGCTTTTTCCAGTGCCTTGGAAATACATGCAGCCATCTCAGAGACTAGGGCAGCTCCCCGCGGTACTTCGTGTCCGCCTTTGTGGTCAAATAGAACCCTTGTACGATGGTCGCAGATCAGGCTTAGATCCAGGCTTTCCTGAACCAATGAGTCCCCAGAACCGAAAATGTGAACTGTAGGAATCTGAATAATTTCCCCATCCTCTTCCACGCCGAGTATTCTCCCACTGCCGGCTGTGTGCACACCCTTGATCCCGCAAATGAATATGGCGCATTTGAAATCGCATCGTGCATCTCGGGTAAGGTCTAGCGATTGCTGGGCAATAAATGATGCGGCCAGGCTGGCACCTTGGGAAAAGCCAAGCACTGCGTCAAATGGCCCGTTGCTAATAATATAGTCCCGTAGATCTTTCAGGGCGGCACGGACGCTCTCAACATTGGGGTCATAGTAAGCCAGGCTCTCATTGTCTGGTGATGATTCGAGAAGTTGTTCAATTCCTTGAGTATTAAATATCCTTGTCAGTACTATCCAAGTTCCCGTTATGTGCATTTCAGGTGTTGTGTGGATCGGTGGTTTTGGGTTGCACCTTTACCTGGGTAAGGAGGCCATGGAACGGTACCATCAACATATTCATACTCATGGTTCTCCGAGCGCAGCTCGTAGCGGATAGCAGCTACTCCCTCTTAATTCAGTACATCATACTAAAGTGATTGGATGGTTTCCAATGTCCAAAAATTTGATTTGGAAGTTGAGCGCATACCTGTCTGCAACTCAAAAACCTTCAACAATAGACTCGTATTAGATATGTTTAACTTTTGTAGTTGAAGATTTATGAGATCACAACGCACAGCAATCTTGGGATTTTGGAATTCGGTAATATAGCTCAAAGGGTACATACATGACTATTGGTTCCTGCTCCATGTAGACAAAGTATTTTCATGCTTACTGAACTGTCTGAAATGTGGCGAGGTGAAATCGAGGTGAAATCGAGGTGTGCGTGCTGGTGTATGTTAGTTCCTGGTATAGTTTGGAGAGATGAGGTGATGATGAGGTAAATTCCATATGAGGAACATCACACTCTCATATCTCTCCGCGGCATTAAATCCCTTCTACGTCATAAGTCCTCACGGGAAACTTCATACCCTGTACAATTGCTGGGAGAGTAAGTCACCTTGTTGTGGTGCCTGGGACAAGTTCGTGCGGGAAATGTGATAACCTGCATAAAATACTCTAAAGGGTGGAGTTTCCCGTAGTGGCACTTTACACATTGGTAAGGCACAATGAAAATGACCCCAGTGTACGGGATTTATTCTAGCGAGAACAGGGGTTCAATGCAGTTTGTGAAGTTACTGTAGAAAAACTGTGGTTGGTCAGTTCGGCCTCGCAGTGCTCGTTTAGCTACAATTTGACATATTCTATACACTGTATGCAATGTTCTGTAAATAAGTTTTTCGGGATGCCTGACTACCAGTCAGTTCTGGTGGTAGATTATTGGTGCTGTAACCTTCAGCCAATTTATTTCCCTCAGCTCATGCCAGCATCCCCCGTATCCTGGTGGACCAGTAAGCGAACCCCTCGTATCAAGATAGTGATGGTTATCGTAGCATGAAATTCGAGTTACTTGGTTGTTTCTGGTTGTCTAGAATTTTTACGTGTCCTGTCTATTGGTTACTGAGCTCCCGCTTTTGTGACGGATAAATAACAAAGTTTCTGTTATAGTATGCCTATAGCTATTGGTCTAATCGTAAATGCCAGGATATACGAGATCTAGATATAATCTTCCAGGATACAATTATGTTATAACTAACATTGTCATATTCCTAGAGATGGAAGTCAATGCTTGGTTTGATTTCCTATAAGCACCAAAGTCTAATCCACAGGGAAAATAACAGTAAATTCAAAACTTTCATAACACGTGAGTCTCAAAGTCGTGATATATATCTTCTTTCAAAATTTCAGTGATCTTGTGTTGTTTATATCACCTCGGTTGACTCAGGGCTAATCCTTTATTAGAGAAGGCAACATCAACCAAAACTGATCAGTAGATTAGTATGGGTTCAGCAACTGTCCATGATGTTAATGGGGCCTGCAAAGCACCTCATGGCTCACAAACCATTTCTGAGGACCCAATTGCGATCATCGGCCTTGGATTAAAATTTCCCCAAGATGCCGTTTCTGCTGAAAGCTTTTGGGAAATGCTTGTAGAGGGGAGGTCGGCTAGATCAGAGGTACCTAAAGAGAGGTATAATGTAGATGCGTTTTATGCACCTGGGGAAAGCAAAACGGGGACGGTATGACCTCGCGTATCATATTTAGCGAAAACTAAATGTTTGGCTAGGTCAACGTTAAAGCAGGACATTTTATCAAAGACGATCTAGCGGGTTTTGATGCACCATTTTTCTCAATGAATCCTGGGGAGGTGGCAAGTATGGACCCGTTGCAGAGATGGCTCCTAGAAACTTGTTATCAAGCGCTTGAAAACTGTAAAATGCACTTCAACCTTCTGAAACACTATCAAAACTAATGAGTGATTAGCGGGTCTTAAAGTCCACCAAGTTAATGGATCAAATACTTCTGTATTCATCGGTTCATTCATAGATGAATATGGCATCGTTCTCAACAGAGATACCCAAATGCCGCAGAAATATAAAGCACCCGGAACTGCTGTTTCCATGCTTGCTAACCGACTAAGTTGGTTTTATGACTTGAGAGGTCCAAGTGTATCTATTGACACTGCATGTTCGAGCAGTTTGGTTGCTTTTCATCTTGCATGTCAAAGTCTAAGACTCGGCGAGTCTGAGATGGTAAGTCGACACTATCATAATACTTTCAAGTCTATGCTTAGTAAAGAACCAGAGCATTATAGGAGGTTGCAACCTTATCTACAACCCGGAGTCCTTCATCTGTCTCTCCGACCTCGGATTTTTATCCCCGGACGGAATCAGCTATAGCTTCGACAAACGTGCCAATGGTTATGCACGCGGTGAAGGGTTTGGGATCGTTATTATTAAGCCGCTATCCAAAGCTATTCGGGATGGCAACACAATCCGAGCCGTGGTTCGAGCTACAGGCTCAAACCAAGATGGACGGACGCCTGGTATCACACAGCCTAGTATGAAAGCACAAGAGACAATGGTTCGAGAAACTTATCATGCCGCTGGCTTGGATATGGGTAAGACAGCATTCGTAGAAGCTCACGCAACAGGCACTCCCTTGGGAGATCCAATAGAAGCTGCGGCACTTGGCAATGCATTTAAAGACTCTCGGCTAACTATTCCATATCTACATCTTGGTGCTGTGAAAAGTAATATTGGACACCTCGAGGGTGCCAGCGGCGTTGCAGGTTTGATCAAGACAGTACTAGCGCTTGAAAAAGCAATCATACCTCCCAACGTATGGTTCAAGGAGTTAAATCCCAGAATCCACGCTGAGAAACTCAAAGTAAAGGTTTGTGGCATTAATTAATATTCTATATGGGCTGTTAACAAAAGCTAACTCGTTAAGTTTCCCATCGAACCTATACCATGGCCAACTAATGGTCTCCGTCGAGCTTCAGTGAACTCCTTTGGTTTCGGTGGGGCGAACGCACATGTGGTGATGGACGATGCTTTCAATTACCTGAAAGATCACCATCTAGTTGGAAAACACATGTCTGCATTTATACCACCAACTTCACACAGCATATCTACAAAGTCACGATTTATAGACCAGAAAGATAGCTTGGACGAGATCCTGGAGCCTTCGACCTCCAAAAAATTGTTTGTATTCTCGGCATCAGATGCACAAGGCTTGAAACGATTAACAGAGGCATATGGAAGCCATTTGAAGCTTCATCATAACAGACAGTATCTTGATGATCTTGCATATACCTTGTCTGAAAAGCGTAATCAGTTTCCATGGAGATGCTTCACCGTCGCAAGTTCGACCAAAGAATTGAAACAGTCGCTAGAGATCGCTCAAGATTCAATTCGATCATGTCAATCCCCCAACTTATGCTATGTCTTCACAGGGCAGGGCGCTCAATGGCACGCAATGGGTCGTGAACTACTGGGGTTCTCTGCATTTAGAGAGAGTATCGATATATCAGAAACAATTTTCCGGGAACTAGGTTGTACCTGGTCGCTCGTCGGTATGCTAATTTCATCCGCTACCTAGACATGTATGAGACTTACTAATTGCTTAACGTTTTCAAGAGGAGCTGTCGAAAGACAAAAGCACTACAATGATCAATGATGCATCTTATAGCCAACCGATATGTACTGCACTTCAAATTGCGCTGGTGCAACAACTTCTAGCCTGGTCTATCAAGCCTTCTGTGGTTGTGGGGCATTCCTCTGGAGAAATTGCGGCTGCTTATTGTACCGGTGCGCTGTCCCATAGCTCCGCTTGCAAAGTTGCCTATTTCCGGGGCTATGTAGCGGATTCACTCCTAAAATCCACAAGTCCAGGAGCTATGCTAGCTGTCGGTTTATCGGAGCATGATATATTGCCTTTTCTCAATCAAGCCAAGTTTGATATTGGCACTGTAACTGTAGCTTGCCTGAATGGCCCTAAAAATATAACCCTCTCAGGGTGCGTAACTTCTATCGGAGCGGTACAATCAATACTTGAGCAGCACGATGTATTTGTCAGACGGCTCCCAGGGCAGGTCGCATATCACTCTCCATATATGAATAGCGTTGCAGAGCTTTATAAGACCTTGATTTCGGATCTGTTTCCAGGAACACCAATCAGCACAACCATCATGATGTTTTCATCATTGAGTGGATCAAGGGTTTCCAACAAGGAAACATCTAACGCTAATTACTGGGTTGAAAATATGACATCGCCCGTCAAGTTTAGTCAAGCAATCGGAAACTTAAGTAGTTCTCATCTCAAAAAATTACACAAATCACTGAACGCGGGCAAGATGGGGGTATCAGTCGACCAATTTCTGGAGATTGGGCCACACTCGACGTTGAAAAGTGTCATAAGAGAAACAGTTGTCTCCAATAACAATGCAAGACCCTTCAAATATGCATCTGTGCTTGTTCGCGGGAAGTCTGCCATTGATACTGCTGCAGAAGCTGTTGGACGACTATGGTGTGAAGGGCATCCAGTAGACATTGGAATGTTCAATGACTCCAAAGGAACGCTTCAAAATCGAAATATGCTCATTGACCTCCCTGGATATCCCTTCGATCATAGCAGAAAATTTTGGATAGAGAGTAGGCTCAGTAAGGGATATCGATTTCGTCAATACCCTCATCAGCAAGTACTAGGAACACGAGTTGCAGATTGGAATCCCCTAGAAGCAAGATGGCGTAATCTCATCAATCTTACTGAAAACTCATGGATCAAAGATCATAATGTAAGGACTTTTGCAGGTATGAATCCAACAGCCATGCTAACATTTGTAAAGGTTAACGGAGCGGATATTTACCCTGCTGCTGGAATGCTTGTCATGGCTATGGAGGCTGGCCAGCAGTTGTCCGACCGCAAAGCAAACATTAAAGGTTACCATTTCAAAGACGTATCGATCAAGAAAGCTTTAGTGATACCTGGGACAGAGATTGGAGTTGAGGTGCAATTGTATTTTCGGCCAGGAATGGAGCGAATCGATGGATTTCTGGCATGGAGTAGTTTTCGAATCTGTGTCTATGAAAATATGGAGTGGTCAGATATCTGTGACGGTATGATAGCAATTGAATATGATGGCAGCACTACAAGCTTTCTCGGTAAGCCTGGACGACATCGCGCCATGCTGGAATATCAGAGCAACTGTCAACAGAGTACTCAAAGATGCACGCAATCAATACAGCCAAGGATTTTCTATTCCATGTTGAAAGATTATGGATTGAAATTTGGCAAATCGTTCCAATCTCTTACAGACCTTCGTTACAGCGAAGATGGTGATTCCATGGGAACGACAAATCTCCGCCACCTGTCAAGCAAATTCGGTCACAATGATATACGATCAGATATCATCCACCCAGCTTCCCTCGATGCTTTTCTCCAGCTTACATGCTTAGCTCTTAATAAGGGTGGAAAAGAAACACTGCCAACTATGGTCCCAACAAGCTTTCGAAATCTTTGGATATCTGCTGAGGTTGGGAATTTGAATGCAGCTTCTTCAGACAAATCCGATAATCTTGCAAACGCAAGTATTACTATTCACACGAAGTCAAAACTTCAGGGATTCAGGGAGGCTCATTCTAAAATCATTGCAGAGAATATGCAGAGTGGCGCCATTGTACTTACAGGAGAGTTCAATGTCATGGCTATCGCAGAGTTCGCTGCCCTTGGAACAGCTCAAACTGAGAATTCGCGAAAACTTTGTTATAATCTTGAATGGAAGCCAGATTTTGATTACGCAACAGTCGACAATATATATAAGTATTGCTCAGGCAACACTCCGTACTCTTCACCCTACGCAAACCTAGATCACGAGAAGTCGCTGCTATGCCACCTTGCTCTGAAGCAACTCACTGCCGAGGCTCAAAATATTGGCGATCAGCAATTGAAAGAGAAACCTCACCTTCGTAGGTACCTAGAATGGGCAAAATATAGATTGGAAGTACATGTTCCGAAGATGTTTTCATGCGATAAGTTATTACTAGAAAACAATAAGGAGCTGGCTACACGGGTAGCTACCAGTGATCCGCAAGGAAACCTCTTGGCCAGCGTTGCGAAAAATCTTCGACGAATAATGAAAGGTGAAACAGATGCTCTCGAGGTCATATTCAATGAAGGATTGGTCAATGAGTACTATCAATTTATCTCTAAAGTCACTTCAGCTTTTAATGAAGCCGCCAACTATATCGATGTGCTTGCACATAAGTTACCTAACATGAATATTCTGGAAATAGGAGCCGGCACTGGTTCTGCAACTGCTAAGATTATTCGTACTTTGACCAATGGAAGTTCTGAAGAAGAAATAGCCTCTAAATTAGCAACTCACCGATTCCACGAATACACATTTACCGACATCTCAACAAGTTTTTTCGAAGCAGCCAAAGGTAGATTTTCTGATTGTGCTGACAAGATGTCCTATAAGATTCTAGATATCGAAAGAAATCCAACAGACCAAGGCTTCAATCTAGGGCAATATGATCTGATCATTGCGTCAAATGTATAAGTTCACACTTTCGAGCCTATTGGATACTTACTTACTCCATTGATCAGGTACTACATGCTACCACCAGTCTCAAAGCTACACTCGATAATGTTAAGAGCCTCCTGAAACCGTGAGAATCCTCTTTGTTATGTGAGAGAAGAAAGCTAAAATTCAGCTCCAGGGGTGGAAAACTATTTCTATTTGAAATAACAGCTTCCGACACGTTAACCGAAGGATTTGTCTTTGGTTTACTCCCAGGATGGTGGCTTAGTAAGTCACTTTTGTTGTCACATTAACTTCAATTTAATTGATATTTGTTAGGCACCGAAGAAGAGCGAAAATGGGGTCCAACAGTTACTCGAGCTTCCTGGGACTCACTTCTACGCTCCTCCGGATTTTCAGGGCTGGATTTAGCATTCCCTCCTGGAGAAAACCCTGGAAAATGCAGTACTATGATCTCTACAGCCGTGCAATCTTCCGCTACCCCCAATAATTTCCCTAAGGCGGTTATCTTAGCTTCTAAACAATCTTCGGTCCAGCTCGGTATGGCGAAACATTTGCAGCTTCTGCTGAATGAGAGTTTCCCAACCTGTGATATTTTTTCTATTGATGAGATCAAATCTATTGAAGGCAAGCAGACAGTATGCATCTCATTGCTAGATATCGAAGACTCGTATCTACACCAGATCTGCAAGAGAGAATTTGAGGCTTTGAAGTATATTTTCTCAAGCTTCGAAACAATCGTCTGGGCAAGCTCTCGTGTTTCAACAACCGCAAACCCCTTGAACGATGCGACTACTGGTCTCGCCAGGTGCCTTCGGGAGGAAAATAGCGCTACGAAATTTGTGACTGTCAAGCTGCAGCAGGTTCAAGATCTTGGACAGGCGTCAGGAAACTTATTCAAAGTAACACAGAAGACCTTGCAGCTATCGTTGAACGACTATGAGCCGGAGTTCATGGAAATAGATGGATCATTATGCATCAACAGAATTTCTGAGCTTAACGGATTGAATGATTTTGTAGCCCGACAAACTACTCCACAATCGGCACAGCTGCAAAAATTCCGCGATGGCGAGTTAAGGCCGATGAAGTTGACGATGGGCCACCCGGGACTTCTTAGCTCGTTCCAATATCAGTTCATGGATCCAAGATGTATGACTCCCCTCGGTGAGGATGAAGTTGAGGTGGAAGTTAAAGCATCAGGAGTAAACTTTCGTGATGTCTTGATTGCACTAGGACAAGATCCCGCTTCTTACCTTGGATTGGAATGTTCAGGCGTAATCACCAGGGCTGGAAACAATGCAGCAGCCAAATTCAAGCCTATGGATCGCGTTTGTTGTATACTCGAAGGAAGTCTTCAAAACATTGTTCGAGTCGACGCCCAAGTTGTAATTCATATTCCTGACGCCATGTCATTCCCATCCGCAGCTGCCTTTCCGGTTGCTTACTCCTCTGCTTATTACTCTGTCATAGACGTCGGTCGTTTAAAAGAAAGAGAATCGATTTTAATCCATTCTGGAGCTGGGGCTTTTGGACAAGCCTGCATACAGCTTGCCAAACTTCAAGATGCTGAGATATTTACAACAGTTGGTACCGACGAGAAGAGAGAGTTTCTCATCGAAGCATATGGTATCAAAGAACAAAATATCTTTTCCAGCAGGGGCCCAGACTTTGTGCAGGGAATTAAAACACTTACAAATGGCCGTGGTGTAGATGTGATCATTAATTCATTAGCTGGCGAAGCATTAAAATGCTCTTGGGAGTGCATTGCACCATTTGGACGGTTCGTTGAGGTCGGCAAGAAAGACATATATAATTTTGGAAGCCTTCCTATGTTTCCCTTTTCGAGGAATGCTACTTTCTCGAGCGTTGATGTATTCTACATATATCTTCATTCACGAGCCATTCTCAAAGGGTTAATGGAGTCAAGTATGGCCCTTTTTATGGGTGGGAAAATAACGGTCCCAAGCCCGATCCAGGTTTACAGTGGCTCTGAGGTTGAACAGGCGTTTCGTTATCTCGAAAGTGGTAAAAGTAAAGGAAAGATTGTGGTTGAGTTTCATGACAATGATGTTGTTCCAGTAAGTTGTTCTTGACCCATTTCTCAGGTGGATTGTCCCTGACAAATCTTCGTTTCATAGGTCGTACCCAGTCACAATCTAACTTACGACTTTGATCCCAATGCTACTTATGTGATAGCTGGTGGTCTTGGTGGCATCGGTCGAAGCATAGCACGCTGGATGGTAGCACGGTCTGCGCGGAATCTAATTCTGCTCTCTCGGTCAACTGTGCATAGCGATGCAAGTGTCACATTGATAAAAGAGCTTCAGCAAAAGGGCATCTGTGTTGCCACACCACCGTGTGATATCGGGGACAGTGATTCACTGAAAGATGCTTTGAAAGAGTGCAGGAACATGCCCCCAATCAAAGGCTGCGTACAAGCAGCCATGGTACTAAAGGTAACAATTTCGTACCCGTAGCTCAGTTGGAGATGAAATAACTAATAGCAAAAAGGATTCAAAATTCGCTAATATGACGATTGAGGAGTTTCAAGGAGCCACTAGGTGCAAAATTGATGGATCTTGGAATCTACACTCTCTGCTGCCTTCGGGGATGGATTTCTTCATTCTACTATCTTCATTTGCCGGGGTCATCGGATCACATGGCCAGTCCAATTACGCCGCAGGAAATACTTATCAAGATGCTCTTGCTCACTATCGTATCTCACAAGGAGAAAAAGCTCTCTCTCTAGACTTGGGAATGATTTCGCGTGTTGGGTATATGGCGGAGAGAGAGGGTCTCGAGGATCTACGCGGACTCAACTCTATCAGCGAGGTACAAGAAAACGAGCTTCATGCGATGCTAGAGTACGCTTGTGATCCAAAGCTGCCAGTTATTCCAGATGTTGCATGTCAAGTTGTGACCGGCATTGATACCCCAGCGGTGCTTAAATCCCGTGGCGCTGAGGAGCCATATTGGATGCTAAGGCCTTTATTCTCACCTCTTTACCACGTGACCAACAAGCAAATTTCCCCATCTCAAGAGTACTCCAATGGAGTTGAGAGCTGTCGTGACTTAATTGAAGCCGCTGAAACACTGGAAGAAGTTAGTGAAGTCATACTCAACGGCTTGCAAACAAAATTGTCCAGAACATTAGCAGTGGAAAGAGAGCAAATAGATACAACGAAACCAATGCACACATATGGAGTCGATTCTCTCTCGGCGGTCGAGTTACGTACTTGGTTCCGCAATGTTGTTGGGGTTAACATTACGGTTTTTGACATTTTGAATAACCAAAGCCTGGTCGAGCTGGCGACAACAGTTGCGCCTCGAAGCCATTTTCTTGCAAAAGAACTACAAGATATTCAGGAGAGACAAAGTTGAATAGGAATTTTTCAAATTACTGTTCTGGCAACTCACAGAAACATCCGTGCTAAGGAAGAAAATGAGATGTTTATGAATCTTTGGAGACCTACTTGTATTGAAATTTTATATCATATACATTGTTTAGTTTCCGTAGGAATAAATCTTCGTCGAATATACCAAGCAAGATCCATAGCAGTCATTTAAATGCGAATCAATGAAGGACTCAATAGTTTATATATTTGACATAGTAGGTACATAATATTATTATGCTGTCTGACAAGGAGACAGAAATCGCTTCTTCTGAGCACTATTGTGCTCTCAGGGTTCTAACATCTCTTTACAGAGAACTTCATCGTTCTTTCAAGGAACAATTTGAGGGTCAACGCTAGTCAAAGTGGGTATCACTGTCTGAATCAATCCCGTCTGAGAGTCGAATGTGAGCCTGTCGATGGTGGTCTCACGCTGATAACCACCTCCCACCGGAATGGCAAAACGGTGATATGCGATATACCAATCATCGGTGCCAGGAACGTTCAATATTGAGTTGTGACCAGTACCAAGAATTCCCTGTGAGACATCCTTTTGTAAAATAACGCCGTGATAAGTCCATGGACCGGTAGCACTAGTGGATGTAGCATAGCCCACCCGGTAGTTCTCGGACCCGGTATCATCGATTGAGTAGGTCAAATGGTATGTACCTTCTCGGTACACAACAAATAAGCCTTCTCTGAAATCCTCTAAGCCGTCAATTCCTTGCGCAGTTGCCCAATTTATCGAAATCATATCGTCGTTTAGCTCAGCGACCAGTGGATTTCCGTTACCCCAGTAGAAGTAGTATTTACCCGTGACTGGGTCTAGGAATGCGTCCGGATCAATTGCCTGTCCAGATTTGACAATTTCATTGTTTAGAATCATTGCTGTGGGCTGGGCAGTGTATGGTCCTTCAGGATTATCTGAAGTAGCCACGCCAATTGTCTTGTGATCATATGTGGGATTATGTCCGCTAAAGTAGAAATAGTATTTACCAGATCGCTCTGCTATGGTCGGGGCCCATGCATTACCACTTGCCCATGGTACGTTGCCATTTGTTCCATTGAGGGTCAAAAACGGTGCATCGCCACGCGTCCAGGTCACAAGATCCTCCGACGACCATGCATAAAAGACGTTTCCACCCCAGCCAGGAACGCCATCAGTTGTCACATACATGTAGTACTTTCCATCAAAGACCGCAATGTTTGGATCAGCATACAAGCCGGGTAAGACGGGGCTTCCCATTCCTACGGCTGAAGTTCTTCTTGACCGTTTGGAAACCTGACGAACCTGAGCAACGTCTTTCGGCTTCAAGGCAGTTGCTTTCAAAGAAGCCAGCTCAGCTGCGGTGACTGGTACAACTGTACCGTGACGTGGTGTTTTGGGCAAGGTGAACGAAGAAGAAACCTTCCATTCTGGTTTACTGATATCAGTCGTTTCCAATGGAATATAGCCGCGACCACTGTATTCATCCACAAACAGATAGAACTTCTGTCCATTGACATCCCCTGGGTTTGAACGGAAGGCGGTTGGTCCTTCGACCTGGTTGGTACCAGCCTTGTTTCCGATACATGAGTCGATCATCGTCCATGATGGCAACGTAGCAAGGAGAGAGCTGGAGCTTTCTTGAATGATGTCGGTACATCCCGTGCCACCCGCACCTTCATCTTTGGTGAATCGATAGTACACATCGTTTGCCGAAATCACTGTTGAGTCAATCCGAGACATTCCAGCATCCTGCCAGATCTCCGGGCTACTAAAAGTTACAAAATCGCGGGTTGTTGCATATAGCATCCGGTGATATGTAGCTGTAGTGTGTTCCAAATCATCTTCAGGCTGCCGAAAGTTAGTATTGGGCAAAAATTTAGAAGACGCTGAGAAGTACAGGAATCATCGAGGGAGTGTGCATGTCAATCTGTACATAGATACAGTTTGGCAAAGTGCTCCATCGACTGCTCGCATACTCCACAACTCTATGTCACGAGCTAATTTATCAAGCTATAATATAATACGTACGTAGAGGGAAGAAGCCCAGAATACAACGTATGCTCCAAGATCGGTATCGTAATATGCTTCAGGTGCCCAGGTATTGCCTGCAGTTTCTGGAGAAACAAGTACATGGCGCTGTTCCGACCATGTCTTCAGATCTTTTGATTCCCAGACCTCCAGATAGCGACTACCTACTCTAACCGACTCGTCCCAGGATGTACCTGATCCAATAGATAAATCAGTAGCAATGAGGTAAAAGATATCTCCTTCTGGAGAACGGATGAGAAATGGATCTCTTAATCCTTTCGTTCCCATTGTCGATGTAAGCACTGGCTGGCCGCCGTTGAGCTCACCCCAGTCTAATGCATTGTTTCCATTACTAGCTGCCAAGTAGATCTTCTCGCCTGCCACTGAATCCCCAGTGAAGTAAGCAAACACATATCCCTCAAATGGTGCAATCTCAAAAGCTTTTGGAACGGTCACAGTCATCTCTCGCTGGCTTGTAGTACCTTCATACTCGATGGATGCGACCAATGTAACATTGGTGTCGAGAGCCTGCCGATGTACTACTCCGTCACTAGTAACAACAGATGGATCTTTGCTCTCCCATACAACATCATAATCAAGCCCGTCAAGACTCGAGGGTAGAAAAAGGTTGCCTCGAGCATCGTTGATATTAGGAACGGAAAGAGTATCAAGTGCCGAGTTGACTAGTTCTGCTGTACTCTCTGCCTTCACAACCGCTGCTCCCAGAAGGAGCGCGAGTAAAGGAATGCGAATGTATGAAAACATGGCGAGTGTGTTGTGGTAAAGATACAGCACGTTAGCATCCACTTTCGTGATCAGCATTGTATTGAACAGGGTACCAGTCGCATTTTATAGACATAGCGAAAAGCCCAATGGTTGTTATTATTGGCGGAACGGTCAAATGGCAACCCCATGCGATCTTCGGCGTTCTGGGGTCTCCAAGTGGAGTTGAGAATAGTAATGGAGAAATGGACATGGCTTTGTAAGATTGCTTGGATATCACGAGGTACCAGGAGATCTACAAACTAAGAGAACTATAGCGCTCTTACACATAACAGCTGAAATAAATACGAGATGTCTCTTCTACTCCAAATATAACCAAACCCAGCCGGAAAATTCTCAACTCTAAAATTAATAACCTGCGTAGTCTTACTATGTCCATTACAACTAAAATAAGAGTCCTTTACTTGCCCAGAGCCTTCAAATAAGACTCAGTTTTCCTATACAGTTGTATATCCATAGTGGATCCGGTAAATCTCTAGCTAGCCCGAGCCGAAACACCTGTATTCAACCCGGCACTTCTTCCCCACAAACACCAAAAATGCCAAGGCAGATTTCGTACCACTCCCACAATTTGATTCGTGCGCTACAAAGTAAACAAAGCTAAGCTTTTTCGATCTGGGGAAAGTCGACTAAAGAGGAGATTCGTAAGTCTAGCAGCACGTCATGCCGGGAGCAAACACGGAAAAATAGGTTCGGACGTTTCATTCTACAGAGAGTCATGACAATATACATAGCTTTTTATACATGTGAAAGACATAAAGCAAGTCTTCAAGTAGACTACTACCCCCTCTTCTCCGCAGTTGGTGGTGTGACATATCTCCACTTCTCCAGGAAACCAACTTCTGTAAATCAAGGGTTGGGTTTCCAATATCACTCAAGGTGTGATTTTGGCTACCAGCAAACTGAGCTGCCTCTTTTGTGTGGTGTCCCGTACTGTCGGTGGATTTCAGGTTAACATGTGGGAAATTTGAGCCCCGATTCTTAATTTACCTTGCTTGAATGGTTATACCGCGCTTAGGTGAAGTTTAGCGTGGCTTTTTCACTTTAAGCCTTAGTCATTTTATGTCACCTTCTGCTCAGGTTCCTTTGTCACATTCTGCCTGTTTTCTCTTCTTCAAGCAGCTTTATCAAACAATCTCATTTACCATCTGGTTTTGACATATAATAGTTGTCAGGTCGACATAATGTGGTACAGGAGACAAAGTCGACGCCTAGGTGCTTGATAATAGATCGATCAATCTTACATTATTTTTCAAGGCAAAGTCTTCTCGTCATATCGCTCTCATCTTACATCATGAGTTTGGATTTTCCTAAGAAGACAATCATTAGAATATACAAATTCATCTGCTTCGGTTTCGTTTCCAAGTGTCCAGAGTCGATATGCGCAAAATTCTACTTTACCTACTCCATTATCGAATTCCATCCAGACTATCTCGCAGACCCATAAGCGGGTCTGGTACGTCTTTCTGTGTAACTATAGTCTTGTGATTTCCCGATTGAAGTCGTACCAATTGAACGGCTCCATGTGTTGCATACAAACCGGGCGTCGCAATTGCTTCATATTGAGCGATACCCACCATCCCTTTGGTGCACAACATAACAAAATCCTGTGGCAAACTACAATATGTCGAACCTGGGTAATGATCGCACCGTGAGTAACATGAGCGTAGTGCGCAACGCCGTACCGCTTCGGCGCCTTCTATCCCTTGATGGCGGTGGCATTAAGGGAATGACGATTTTGTTAATCTTGAAACGCATTTTCCGAACAATCCAACGAGACCAAAATCTTCCAGATCTCCCAAGACCTTGCGACTATTTCGACTTGATTGGAGGGACATCTACTGGAGGGTGAACCGACCTTGCCTTTCATTCGACTGTCAACATGGAGCTGACACAGCGGCAGGCTTATCGCGATCATGCTTGGTCGACTGCGGATGTCCATTGACGAATGCATCGTGGTGTTCAGACGTATTTCAGAAAATGTGTTCAAGCAGAGTCCTAGTACAATATCTCGAGCTCTATCTGGGGTGCTCGGAAAGCCATTCTTTGACGCCTCAAAACTGGAGGAGGAAATCAAAGAGCTACTCACAACTCGGGGCATCAGAGCGGACGCTAAATTCCACGAACTAGAAAGAGAAGACGGAGATTGCAAGGTGTAAGTTCTCTTTAGATGCCTATTAGCGCTTGATTCGAGGGATTCTTTTTGGATCCACTACATCTATTTGACGGAAGTCTATTGATTAACTGGCATTACCAAGATTCGTTTGCGCAACTCGTGCTCAAACAGTACACCCTGTACTACTCCGTTCATACACTACATGGCAGGTGACAGAAGAAAATTATGAATGTTTTGTATGGGAAGCCGCCAGGGCTACATCGGCAGCGCCTTTGTTCTTCGAACCAACTCAACTAAGTGCTTCACGGGCAACATTCGTTGATGGAGCTGTTCACCTCAATAATCCAATCTTCAAAGTCATCAAAGAAGCCAAATCACTTTGGCCTGATGTAGGTTTCAAGTCCATCGTGAGCATTGGCACTGGATGGATCGATCCAAAAGGATTTGAGCTGTCGCAGCTCAAACTACATAATGTAATCAAAACTTGTGTTGAAGTGGCCATGAACTCGCACAAAGAAGCGCAGAGATTTGTTGAAGAGGGTCAAGGAAAAGAGTTGTCCCAAGCAGGGGTATACTTCCGGTTTGACGTTGACCGGGGCAACGACACTGTTTCGATGGACCAGTGGCAGAAGCTGGATGACGTTGATGCCTTCACGGAGGCATACCTGTACCGCAATGGAAACGAGGTGGAAAAATGTGCCCGTAGCATCTGTGAAGTAGAACCAGCGCGTAGGTAAATGATCGACTCCGAAATATTCCTACTGTCTATTGTTATGATACACCGCTAGCTGATGCAGATCATGAAATACACAGAATTACTATCTACTCTTCCTAAATACTCGGACACGTCTGATTTGAACTTCGCATTCTCGGGAAGAGAGATTGAGCTTTCGAGGATTCAGGCCATCTTAGACAGCTCTCCCCCATCTCGTCAGTCCGTTTGCTTGCATGGCTTAGGTGGAATTGGGTAAGGCCGGCTTTGTCCCTAAGTTTTGAGGATATACATTTCAACTAGCTAATCCATCAATGTCGGTTATAGAAAAAGTGAGATTGCATTTGAACATGCTCGGAGATCCCGTACTTCACGTTCCGTTTTTTGGATAAGGGCCAACAATTTCGCCAACATCGTGTCTAGTTACCTCGCCATTGCCAAAGAGCTTGTACCAAATTTCAAACTTGTCAATGAACCACAGCTTTTCGAGACTGTCAGGGACCAATTAACCATTGAAGATACCGGCCCCTGGCTTCTGATTCTTAATGATGCGGACGATATCGACCTTCTTGTAGGAAACCAACCGACAAAATCTGGAGAGTTCAAAATTATCAACCACATTCCTTTTGTAGCTCATGGTCAAGTTTTGATTACAACGAGAGAATCATGCCTTGTTGGCAAAGGAAGCTTAGTACTTCCCCAAAACGGAATTCGTGTGACAGAGATGTCCCCCGATGATGGCCTTGCTCTTTGTGAAAGATGTTTGCCAAGCGATCTGTTTTCTGAAACCAGCGAAGCTCGATGGCGAGATTTCCTAGAACTGCTCGGCGGTCTCCCACTGGCCATCGTACAAGCTACATCATACATGCGAGAAGAGCAGTTACCGGTGGAAGGCTTCATTAGTCTGTATCAAGATATCGAGCTTCACAGCGAACTGTTCAAGACGGCGGCTTCGTCGGTCGAGGAACAAGAGAAGACAGTATTAATTACCTGGGAGATTTCGTATAAGAAAATTGCAGGCTCAATGAACACTGGCTCAAAATCCCATCCAGCCATGCTCCTAGACTTACTGGGGTTCCTTGATGCCCAGTCATCAACGTCATTGAGGAGACTTTCAGAAGGCCAGTATGTATTCAAGGATAGTAGTGGGCCCACTCCAATTGATGGCCTGGAAGGCTTTTACGAACAGCAACACAACCCCGTCGATATGCTGAAGTTAATTTATGACAGCAAACTTAAAAAGAAGCCAAGCCAAGAGATACAAATAGCGATCGGACCTCTTCGCAACTTCTCTATGGTCACATCGAGAGCGTGTTGGGTTCATCCAGTGGTTCATAGCTGGATATATCGTCGTCTTACTATAGCTGAGCAACATAAGTATGTAAGCTGGCTGGTCGACGAATTGCTGAAGGAAATAGCAATGGCAGACGTAGGTGATCAAGAGAACTGGGACGAGTTTGTGCTTGGCGTCACTGTTCGGAAACTTGTACATGATGAATTGATGCCTTTCCGACACGCTCTTGCCGTAAAACGTCATGCTTTTTCGGATTTGATGAAGAAGTATATTCGGGAGAATCATTTACCCGTACATAAATTTGCTCAGCTTCTCTTCCAAGTTGGACGAATGACCGCATCTGCAGGAAAAGTCGATAAGGCAATACAATATCTTCAAGAAGCTATCACTGCTATGAAGGAAGATGCTAATGGCGGCGATCAGACACTTATCGCAGAGTGGAAACTTCACCTAGCCAAAGTGAGGAGCTGCAGAGTGTCTCCATCAGAGGCAACCGCAGAAGCGAGAGCTTGCACAACTGGTCGCCAATGTTCGTCACTTCAAGCAACCTTGTGGTTAGCTGATTGCCTTCGGAAAGAAGGGAAATTTCAAGAATCACTTGAGTTATTTCACAACATCACAGAAGCGTTTTCAATCGACAAGACGTCTAGCTTTACTAGGGACAAAGAGACGTTTGCTGCTGCTGTTGGAAAAGTATACGTTTTGGCAGAAATCGGTGATTCTGAGAGCAAGTCAGAGGCGAGGAGGATCATTGATGATAATATTGCGCCTTTTTTACAAAGCGTGAATCTATACCACGTGCTAAGAGTCTTACTCTACCCAAAAATTCTTCTATGTAGGATTGAGATAGCTGATAGTTATTACGATCAAACGAGAGCACTCAAAAATCTGATGGGACATGAAGACCAGTATTTCAGTGAGATGAGTTTACTCACTGGAGGAAATCCAAGTTCATGGCGAGCACAAATCGACGATCTTCGAAAATCAAGAAAATGGTCCCTCATCGAGGTTGTAGCGCGAAAGTATACTAGTCGCCAATTTTCGCTCAAATATCTTGTAAATAAAAGGTATTCCCTCTTTTGGAAAGACCGCACAGCTGGTCAGCTCGAAGCTTTCAATTCTGAAGTTGATGATTGGTGCAACATCTATAATCGCTTGGGACGGGCATATTTTGAGCTCCAGCGCTTTCAAAAAGCTGAAGAAACGCATTGGACGGCGATCGGGATGTGGTTAAGCCTGTATCCGACCGCAATTACCTCCGTTGGTTTTGAGTCAAATCTGTCGAATTTAGATCGAGCATTGGAACGGCAAGGGGCTATCGCGGACCGGAAGCGAAGGGCTTTGGACCATTGCTTCACTCATATACTTGCACCTCGACGTCTGAACCAAGTCATTGCAAATATGAGTGCCAGCAGGTAGAGTTCTAGACAGCTTGTAGGGAAAGCTGGTGGTTGGGTGGTGGCACCGATCTTGTCGATAAGGCGAATGCAGTGGCCTACGGCAGCTCTTCAGCAAGATGATAGGATACAGCGGGAGATGAACGCAGACGAGCTTAGAGGAGGGAATACTTAAATTCAATAGCGCTGTTAATTTCAAGTTAAAGTGTAACTGTTCTGCGACTTTTGGAACTTTGAGACTATCATCGTACGCCCTGTCATAATCTATAAGCAAAGCAATCCCATAAAATGGAGACAGATACAACGTTAATTTAATTCACAATCAGCGAGAACAATAATATTCCAAGTTATGAGATATGTGCTCCCAATATATTTCTATTCTACAAAATGTACATTCTAAAAGAACATTCTCTCAACCGCGTCACCGAATCAAGCAAGCCAGAACCACATCTTCTGTGCGAAGTTCTTGGGCTGCCGCACCTCTTCCATCTCTGCTAGGACGTCCATCTCCCTTACCCCGGAAGTGACGTCAATCTGCTCGATAGGCGTGGCGAACGGTGTGCGGAACCAGATCTTGTGACCAATATACAGCACAAGGAAGATTGGCAAGGTGATGTAGGCTGCTAGGAAGTCAGACACGGTGAACTTGCCCGGGAAAAAGATCTGGAAGCCGTTGGTGAGTGTCAAGAGGCAGATGACAAACAGCACCACGTAGGTGGCGTATGGCTGGAGGGGTGTGCGGTATGGAAGCGTGTGAAGAAGACCGTGATGCTCAAAGGCGGCGCGGAAGCGGAGGTAAGTTATCATGACAACGATCCAGGCAATGAAGCCAGAAATTGTGGAAATGTTGACGAACCAGTTGAAAACCGTGGCGCCGGTATTGGAAACGTTCAGATAGGCAAGTAGCGAGAAGGCCCATGTGAAAAGCACAGCCACGTATGGGACACCGCGTTTGTTGGTGATGCTGAATACTTTTGGGGCTTGGTGACTCAATGACATGGAATAGAGAACTCGCGAACCAGAGTAGAGGAACGAGTTACCGGCTGACCATGCGGAGGTCAGGACTGCGCCATTAATGGCATGGTTCAATCCACCGATACCTGCTCTTTGGATTCCCAGGACGAACGGACTCGCGCTGGCATCTGATGCCCCCAGGAGATTTTCCTCATCTGAGGGGATGATGATCCCAATAATGAGGGAGGAGAATCCATAGAATATCGCCAATCTCCAGACGAATCGCTTAGCAGCCTTGGGGATATTTCGACGGGGGTCAACGGTCTCTCCTGCGGCAATTGCAATCAATTCGGGTGAGGTGATGAAGGCGAAGCCAGCCTTGACGAAAGCGTGCCAGTAAGCTAGGAATTTTCCGGTCTGACCTGGAGCTCTATATGACTTGAATGCACCAGGGTCTTTCCAGTATCTGAAGCCTAATCGATCGTGGTTTGGACCTCCTCCGAAAAACAAGACAACTCCGAGAATGATCAGTCCCATGATGGTTATCAACTTGATACTTGCGAACCAGAACTCAGCTTCACCGAAGAACGACACAGCTATGATGTTCAACAACAAGATGATGATTAGGACGATCGTAATCCAGACGGCAGTATGCACCGGAGCTTGCCAATAATCAAGAATAATCGATGCAGCGCTAGCTTCAGCAGCGACCAACATTGCATAAGCATACCAGTAATTCCATCCAGCGGCAAAAGCCAAGCTAGGCTCCACGAAGCGATTGACAAAGTACGGGATGGATATTCCTTTCATGGGGAGTAAAGTAACCATCTCGGCCAGGTCGTTCATCACGCACCAGACCACAATCATCATGGAGAGGTATCCCATAAATAACGGAGCCGGACCGGTTTCCGAGAGAATCCCTCCAGATCCAATAAACAGGCCAGTACCAATTGCACCCCCTAACCACCAACTCGTTAGGTTTCATGATTGACCGGAAGTTCAAGCTGATACATACCTAGGGCAAGGAACTGGATGTGTCGACTTTTTAGCCCTCGCTCCAGCTGTTGAGTCCCCTCGGCCAGATTGTACTCGGTGGCCTCCTGCTGCTCCGCCTTGAACACATTGTCCTCGTTCTTTTGATCCATTGTGCTGGCTACCCGTCGGTGCAGTCCGCTACATCAAGTCAAGGGAAGCGTTTGATAGTGATAGAGCAAAGGATTGATGTGATGGTCGTCGACGTGAAGTGAGGTTGGAGTCGGCGATATCATGTTTTAAGTAGCACCGACGCTGGGGTCTTGGTATTGTGGTGACTCGAGTCAATTGTGCAGGCTCTTACGTATTTTTGCGTTTTAGGGTCGATCATTGCTCGACATTGCTTGGATGATCCTCTGCCCCCGCCATTCGAGTACGCTTAACCCGTCACAACCCGAATTCTGCTCCACGGCTTGGGTGCCAGAAGACGGGCAGGAAAAGACAAGTGTGGAAATTGCAATCCAAGGGGCTCAATCGCTGCATAGGGGGAAGTCTGGGGGAGCAACGAGTCTGCGGGGTAGGATGGTTTTGGCTTCGGGTATGCCGAAGTGTGTGACTAAAACGTGGGAAAACACCGCCAGGAGCATTAAAGCTTGCCACTTGGATTCCCAATGGTAAAGATCATGCAGGTCCACTCACCCAAAGGAGCAAATTGCATTCCATAAGCCGTCGTCGTCTCACCAATATGCCGAGTCCAGTAAGGAACATCAAGATTGGATCACGTGATGGTTTCATATGAGGCATGTCTTTTCCTTCTTTACTCGTAAAATTCAAGAACTCATAATTCAAGAACTCATAAGCCCTGAACTCAGTAGGCTCAGCATATGCGCCTTAGGGTTATCATCTTGTCTTGAGGTTTTGATCCGATGAAGGGATAGATAGACCTGGAGAAATATGTGGTGGTCACCATATATAATGTTGACATCAGAATCCTAAGGCAGGGAAAAGTCACAACAAGATAGCCTCACCAATATAAGCTTGAAATGTAGTTCAATGAGATCCAGAGAGTTAATTTCTACTGTTTATAGTTGATCGAATTAACAAGCCTCATCATTAAACACCTTAAAACTCCATTTCATCCCTTTCTGTGTCACAAATCTTTCGGCTCTCAACACGTTTTGTGCTTATACAATGCGCACTAGCTATCATCGCGCACCCAGTGCAAGAAATCCTTATATGAGACTCATCATACACATAGTCCTCCCGTATCCCGCCCTAACCGCCCCAGCACCTACAAGCACCTTACACTATGATTCGCAACACTTCTTCACGCGTTCATCTGCGAGGGCTGGCTAGCCTGCAGCACCCTCTGCATCTCCTCAATATCTATAATCGTCTCGTTGAAAACCTTAATCAGCTCAACCGCCACGGAATTTCTATTTAGTTCCCCTCTCATCTCCCACAGCTTCTCCATCAGCTCCCTGTTAATTTGCTCCAGCTGCTCGACCGAGCAACCGCTCGAGTTGTTGGTAAGATTGTCTAGTAGATCATTGATGAAAAGGTCATCGAGAGAGATGTGCTCTTTCTGCGAGGAGATCTGCGAGGAGTTGGGTTCGATGGGGGAGTCGTTGAGGATGTTCGCCATACTAGCAGGTCTGGAGTTAGAGAGCCGGGAAGGTTGAGGGAAGGGAGGCACGGCGGGATGCTGAGAGTTGCCGGAGCTAGGGGTTTGAGAGGTTATATTGCCTCGTGCAAGAGCATGGGCTTGGGAGTGAATCCATGATCCTTCGCTGGTTGAGTTGCCTTCCATTTGAGTGTCGTTTGCGTTTGATTGACTAGAGTTACCCTGTGTGTCTGGAAGCTGAGAGTCACCACCACTTCTATCTAGAGGACTTGATTCTTGATGGCTTACGCCGTTGGTAGCCTGCGTGCTCCATTTGTCGGATGTTTTCCCAGAAGTTGTGGTAGATGCATCATTGATCAGTGCAAATGCTGAAGCAGTAGGTAATTCCTGGAAACCAGACCTTTGCGACACTTGCGTGCTTGCACCACCTGTCGCATATCCAGATAGGTTTGGTTGATCAATGGACATTCTGGGCAATTGCTGATTAGGAGGTTGCATAATTTGAGATGCCGTATCAGATCCGGCCATTTGAACATCTTCATTGGCACGCGAAGGCATTGGGTACCCATTACTGTCGCCAGGGTGATGAACTCCGTTTGATAAAACACTTGATGGACGCGGCGGAGTTGTAACACTGACCAGACGATTGCCACCTGGAATGGCTACCCCAAGCGTGACAGGCCCCGAGCCTTGATCATCAGTATCAGCTCCACTTGCTTGCACATCAGATCGGATCAGAGGCTGAAACCCTTCAATCGCAGCCTTTTTCTTTAGCTTCTCTTCCTTTTCTTTGACTCGTTGAAGCTGTCTAAGATAGACATTCTCGCAATCGGCCAATAGAGGATTTGCCTCATAACTGGCAATATCAACCTCGGCATTTGAAAGGAGCTCATTTGCCTTAAGCTGTCTTTCCTTATCACCGATGTTTTTCGCGTCTTTAGCAAGCGATCTAATATCAGCCAGGAAATCCTTCGGTCGCGCATAGAATCCGTTTGACAATCGCTCTTCAATCAAGGTCGTATCGAGGTTGTAAAAAAACTTCCCAGTGGCAGTCTCACGCAGTCCCTGGATACCATTTTTGTCCTGATCAATCTCGAAGGGACGGAATTGAGGAATGTCAGGCCGCACGAAGTCCGGATCTTTCTCGTTAAACAAGTACTGGATCTGACTCTGTGCAATAACAGGATTTCTGAACTTCTTGTACTTTCGGTTAATTTGATCCATAACAGGCTGGATAGTGATCTTCAGCAGGTTAAGAACTTGGTGATCACGCTTCTTGAGAGCTTTGATTTCTTCCTTCGTTGGAGGTTTAACAGGTGGAGGAGGGGCAATCGCAAGTACTTCGAGCTTCCTCTTCTTACGGTTGAGCGGTTCTGGGAAGTCCTTAGGTGCTGTCTTGACATATTTGATAATGTTCAAGAAGAAATCTTGTCGAGATTGCTGTATTATATTAGCAAAGTGGATCAAAAGTATAGAAGAACATACCTTGGCTGGCCGCTGTATGGTGTAACTGTTTTTCCTTGAAAATCCAAAAAGATCACGAATCATGCCCGGATCCAGTTTGTCGTGCGGAGTTTCAGTAATACCAAGTACTAATACAGGATCGGTTGGAGGGATCGCCCTTAGCATACCAAGGAAGGTTGTGATGACAGGCTCGCTGATTGTATGGTACCAAGTGTCGATTCCAGGTAGGTATATAACACTAGGCTTGTGACGTTTGACTTCAGCAAAAAGCTGTACGATAGCGGCCTCGGCAGACTGCGGCTTATTAGCAATATGGACCGGAAGAGACGAGGCAAAGATCTTACTCTGGCAGAATCACTGAATATAGTAGGTAAATCAAAGCTTTGGACATGAAGACCTTCGAAGTGATCTAAAAGAGCACCACCTAAATAGGATTGACCCATTCCAGGCTCACCACAAATCAGAAGCCTTGGCCGGAAAACTCGAGACTTTTCAAAGTCCTGTTGCAAAGTTTCTCGACCGAACCCTCCATCGTTATCCTCATACTGCTCGAACATAGCTTCTTGCAAAGCAGTTGTCTTTTTCTTGATAGGTATCAAGGCATCTACCAAACTTTCGATTTCTTTGAGCTGCTGTCGAAGAAGCGGTTCCACTAACTTTGGAAGAGGCGTTGCTCCTGATGAAGTCGAGCGTTCGGACGATGGAATCATTTTCTTGACAGAGAGCATGAAGTCCTTCGCCGTGATTTTAATCTTGTCTGGATCCACTACGAGCTTCTCGTTCGACGAGTAAATCTGCGGATATGTTCGCTGCATGGCATTCAAGGCAGCCTCCGTGCATAGTGCTCGCAAATCAGCGCCTCCATACCCTTTAGTAACATGAGCAAGCGAGGTCTTGAAGTTCTCATCAATTCCCCAGTCCTTGGTGTGTATGTTGATAATTGATTTTCGGCCCTCAATGTCTGGAAGGGGGAAATAGAATTCTCTGTCAAAACGTCCTGGTCGGCGTAATGCAGGGTCAATGTTGTCGGGCCTGTTGGTGGCTCCAATGACAATTACTTGACCTCTCCCATCCATACCATCCATCAACGCAAGAAGTGTGGAGACAATCGAGGCATGAATCTGTTCTTGCTTGCTGGACCGAACAGGTGCCAATCCATCGATTTCATCAAAGAAGATTATACTGGGCTGAGTTTTTCGCGCTTCCTCAAAAAGTAGCCGAAGCTGTCGCTCTGCTTCTCCGACCCATTTACTCAGAGCATCTGCACCCTTTCGCATGTAAAAGGTAATTTTGCGCCCTCCAGATCCAACACTTGCGGCAAGTGCTCGCGCAAGAAGTGTCTTACCAGTTCCAGGGGGTCCGTGAAAGAGCACACCTCTAGGAGGGGTGACGTGAAATTTCAAGAAAAGCTCTGGATATAGAAGAGGCATCTGAACCATTTCTTTCAGTTGGTCAATATGACCCTCGAGGCCACCAATCTTGCTAAAGTCAACATTTTGATCAACCCCTAGGGGATCCGCGTCCGCTAAAGCCTTCTGGCTTTTGACTCTTCCTAGATTAGCTGGAGTGCCAGACAAGGCTGCTGCGGCAGTTTCCGTATTGTTTTGCTGTCCGAGTCCTGGCAGCAGGCCAGGTGGGAATGCAGAAGTTGGGGTCATTCCAACATTACCTCCCACATTACTTGGACGTTGCCTAAATTAAGGTTAGAATCGCATCAGCCGTTTATGCTTTCCATAATGAAACTGGTCTTGGGGCACTTACATATTCTCATCGTCGCTGCTGTCGGAATCAGCTCCTCCAGCAGCTCCAGTTCCCCAAGGACCTCCGATAACTGGAGCTGGACCACCTCCACCACCAAATGGTCCAAATGCAGTAAACAAGTTGCGCTCCCATGGTTGGCTAGCCCCGGAACGTCCTCCTCTGGCTCTGCGGGTGGGGGTTGGGGCAGCATCTTCTCCGTCTTCGTCGGCAGCATATATCTGGTCCATTGGCTTGATACTATAATCAACAGGCTTTCGTTCTCGGCGGCCTTTTGTCTCATAGACGATGTCTGGATCTACTCGCCGTGGACGACGTCTGCTTCCTGATTTTAAATCCTGCAATTCTTCAGCCAATTCATCTTCATCCAATTCAGGCTCATCGTCGGATGCGCGGCGTCGAGAAGTGCTCTTTGACTTGTTCCGAGTCGCGCCGCGACCTCTTCGCGCCGGACTGGATTCATATTCATCGTCGTTCACTTTGCCACTTCTCTTCGCTCCGGCATCAGACGCCGACAGTTCATCTTCAGAAGCATCCTCGACAGGCTCAAAATCACTGCTTTGTTCCGCACCACCAGCTTTGCGGGTCTTGGATTTGGATTTAGAACCACGAGTCAATCGGCGAGGTGGTCCAGTAGTATCCGCAGGAGGAGATTCAACTATCTCCATCTCATCCACCGGTAATCCTGCATTACTGGCTCGTGAAACTCTAGTGCGCGTCACTGGCATGTCATCAGAATCATCATCAATGTCCATTTGGGCCTGCGCATGCCCTTCATCTGCTGCAGTCTCCTCCTTATCTCCCTCCTCTTCTCCCTCCTCTTCTGCTTCACGGGCCAGCTCAGGAGCTACGATTGGAGCTTCATCCGGCTCTTCTTGGTCAGATCCAGCAATTTCGGTGGGTTTCTCGGCATTCTCATCTTGCTCGTAAGAGCTTGTTTCGTGAACCTCTTCCTTGATCGTCGAAGCTGGGAGCTTCAAGCCTTTGGAACCTCGAGAAGCTCTGACGCGTCCCAGGGGTTCAGGACTACGCGATGCTCGAATAACATGACGGCCGGATGTCGATAACGCAATTGGCTCTTCGGCATCGGCAGTGCGACCTCTTGTTAGCCTTCTTATTCCGCCAGCTGATGTAGGTTCTGCGCTTTCTGCTCCTCGCGTTCGCACTGCACTTCCAGCTCTTGTAGCTCGAGTGGGTGGTTTTGGCGTAAGGTCGACCTTGAGCTTTACAATTCTAGTTTTCCTCTTTGTTACTAACTCCTCATCACTGTCGGCATCATCACTACCGGGCAAATTTCGCGATCGTTTATTGTTTCCTCGTTGTGGTTGTTCTTCTTCACTGTCGTCGTCTCCTACGAGATCTGCAATATCACTATTGCTGTCCTCCCCATAATTGACAGACTTCTTCGCAGCCTTGCGGACTGCTCGACCGGTCTTTTCGTTCATCTCGAAGTCTTCTTCCTCCTCCTCGGACTCGTCAAATGATTCTTCTTCTAAGTCACTATCCTCCACATCGTCATCCGAAACGTCCGATCCCCTATATTTGGTACGCTTTCGTGGCCCGCCTCCAGACGATCGCTTTGTCCTTGTTTTCTTCGCAGACTTTCGTGGACGAGCTTCGGTTGGATCAAAGTCGGTGTCGTTAGAGTCAGACTTGTTAGGGTCAAAGTGTTCAAGTTTCCGCTTGGCAGCTGGCATGGTGGTTTAAAAGAACGTTCTAGTCGCTACGTTGGGTCTTCGCAGATGCAAATGAGCAGTTTAGTTCGACATAAACATTAATTCGAGCGTTTTCATCTCGGGTGAGGATGGCACGGAGAGTTCTTGATAAGGTGGTCTGTTGTGAGAAGGTATAGAATCTGCCAACAAGGAATCGCGGAGCAACTAGCAAACGTAGATGTCTTCCAGCAAGATTGCCTCAGTTCATAAAGCGTAAAGTGATGATGATAAAGTCGTGTAGAGATGAAAGATGAGTTTGTGGTGTTGGAGTATTTCGCGGCGCGCGCTCTTGATCCGTGGGAAAAAGTGGGCCCATGCACTAAAAATACGCCACCAACAACAAAGTACACCAAATCTTCCACGCCAATTCGGACAGCGTCAAAACAAAGTTAATCAATGAAATACAATATATAGAACGATTGAAATAGATATAAAAAAGTGACAGGAGAGCCGCTGGAGCGCAGAGCCGCGCCTTACCGTGTGAATATCAGCTCGAACTTGGACCTTTTAAAACGGCACAAATCGCAAGAACTACAGAATGAAAAGAGAGTAAGAAACAACTTCTCATAACGATGGTCTCCATGATATCGATGGCGCTAGTGCGATGCGGCTCAAAAGCTTATTTCCTTGTACAACATGGCACATTTTGTGGGGGAATATAAATCACGTGACAGAGATCATAATATCGATTGATCCTTTTTGGTAGTGTGTCTGTCCTATTCGGAACACTAGATGTGGCCAAAAGCTCCACATTGTACTGGAAGCAACAAAAAGATATATCACACGCATTATCCTCTTATTATGCGGAGGGCAAGGTTGTATATTGCACAGATGTTATTGCCAAACTTTGCAACGGCCTGTATCATGCAATATATTGTATTGACAAACACGTAGGTTGCCTGAATCAGCGACAACTAGGATTTTCAAATGTAACGGTGATAAGACCTGGTACTCACATCGAGCAAGATACTCAATACAATGAATAAGCTATAACAATTCCTCGCTAGGGCAGTAATTCGGCTAATGTACCTCACACATCGAGATCCGCTTCCTGCCTCGCTTGAAGACTTAATGGGGCGAATAACAGATCACCCCTTTCCCCTACCTCTCACTTATTCTCAATAAACTTTCTTCACATTCTTTACAGCTTTATCTCCCTTCCTTTCGCCTTCGGCAAAATCTCCACATCCCTCCAACCAACCCCAAGAAATTCCCACAGAAAATGCCACCTATCGCTCCCAAAGAATGGCTCCCCTTTCTCCTCTCCATCATCATCTCTAGTTACCCACATCCACGGAGCGCCAAAAGCTCCTTGTTCTAGGGCCTTTGTCGTATTTGCTGTTAGTTTAGCTTTCCATTCTTGTTCAGTGGCTTTGGCCATTATTTCAGACACTTCGGATTGAGAGAACAAGGTTGACGAGGAATTTGGTGAATGAAGAGTCGAGGATTCCTTGGGGATGGAGGATAGTAAATTCTGAAGCACAGGGGCGAGAGTTATGTTCTGGTGAGGCGATGTCCACATTGCTGTATAAAGCGCTAGCCAGACATTAACAAGTGTAGAAGAGGGATAGGTTGCTTTTATAAAGCAGAGGGCCCGTTGTGGCTATTGTTGTCAGCACCATAAACTAGAATCTAAAATCAGAGATAGAGAGAGGAATGTAATTTACCAAAATCGTCAACGGAGGGAAGAAATCAGGCACTGAAACATTCTCTACCCCAAAATGTTTCAATGCTCGCTGCATATCAAAAGCTCCGTAAGTCGATTTTGCAGGGAGAGTCCAAGGGGGCTTGTTGCCGGAGCCGACATTTACGCCACCGAGGAAGAATGGGATGTAACTTAGAATCGAGTGTCAGGATTGGGAGGTCTGTAATTAGGTTTGGTATGGTTGAGTACTCGAGGGTTGAGTGAAAGGGGCTCGCAAGACTTACTTAATTGTCACATCATAGGTCTCTATAATGGAACGATTCCTCTCAAGATAGACAATCGTAAGATAGCTGTAGAAGGAGGCTATTGGTTGTTAGCTTGTAAAGTTGGAAATCTATACAATCTTGGCGATGCAAATAAAGGTAATCAGAGCTGAATAGTGATCAGCGAGAAGTTCACTTACAGAGATCCAAATAGCAGTCAATATTACCACCCATGATATCCGATAACACTATAAGTTAGGTCTATGACTGGCTCCTGAGTTCCAGTAGTGAGGTTAGGAAATGATAGATAGATCTATTGCTAATGCACGTACTGAGGGGATGCGTAGTCCAGATAATGTGCTTCTTTCTACCACTTTCTGACTCACTATAATCAATCTAAGATTCAAATCAATTAAGCTTCCTATTCTGTTGTTGTTTTGAAGCTCTATCTTTTTGTTATGGTGATAATACCCAAGACCGAAGCAGTTGGGGGGAATGACATAGAGCTTCCCTACGTGCCGAGGTTGTCAAGGCTGACAATGTTGATCACTAAACCTAAGGGTCAATTCGGCCTCGATACCTATGACTATAAGCAAAACCACAAATAAGACGGCAATGGGAATCATATCAATCTGGATAATCTGGAGACGTCTCCACAGTACATCAGATGGTTATACATAATACCATTAATAATGACTACAAATAAATTACCGGTGGCCCTAATCGTTGGAGCGTCTCGAGGCATCGGACGACAGGTTGCTATTGATCTTGCAAAGAATAGCTACGCAGGTAACGTAAAATAGACCCAACTTGAAGAGCATTGGGTTGACGTATCTAATAGTTGTTGTGGCTGCGAAATCCACAAGTGATGCTTATACTCTAGAGCCATTCCCTCCGGACCCAAATTCCCAACAATCAACGATCAGCACTGTCGAGCGAGAAATCCGAGAAGCCGGTGGAGAGGCAACTGCTATAGCAGTAGATACACGAGACTTCTCGAGCGTAGAATGCCTCGTTGAAGAAACTATAAAGGTCAACCGCTTCCCCATCTGATGCTATTTAAAAACAGCTAATAAAGTATACAGGTTTACGGCCACATCGATGTATTGATCTACAACTCTGGTGCCATATGGTGGGCTTCTGTTGAGAATACCCCTATGAAGCGGTTTCAACTCCTCCAGCGTGTGAATCCTGAAGGTCTCTACGGTACCATACAAGCCTGTCTCCCGCATTTCAAGAACAATGGTTGGAAGGGGAGGATTATAGTAGTGAGCCCACCGATATACTCGAGGTTCTTTAGGGGCAAAACAGCATATGCAATGGGGAAGGTGGGCATGAGTGTGCTAACTAAAGGACTTGCTATGGATTTTGAAAGGGAGGGAAGGGAAGATATGGCCATCACTTCAATTTGGCCTGCTACGGTATGAATCACATATAAAGAATACGCCTTCCACTAGCTAATCATAAATTTAGGCAATCGAATCAGCGGCGACGGGACAGATGACGAAGCTTGACCCTGATTCGGCTAAAGACTTGAGGAAACCGGATATATACTCGGATGCGATCCTAGCAATGTTGAAAAGCCCTGCAAAGACAGTGAATGGCTTGTTAGAGCTTGATGAGGACTTTCTGAGAAAGTACATTGGAGTCACCGACTTTTCAAAGTACTCTCTCATACAAGTGCCAGGGGCGGTGCCGAGAAGAATCATGCCGGCAGAATTCCCTGATTTGACGGTTGCTGAGCAGGATGACGAGGGCCGGAGAACAGACTCCACGAAACTAAGAAAGGCAGCTAAGTTGTAACGAGCACCAAGATGAGTATGGAAAAGAGAATTGTGTTTGCGCACCAAGTCGGTCATATGGTTTGGTCCAGTCATACGCGTTCAAATCAGATATTTATAATCCCCATACATTTATCACTTACGCAATGTGCACAAAACTATCTTTTTTCCATTCTCGTCGCGGCTTAGCCAAGTACAAACTGATTCTTAAGTGATTCTCAATCTATCTATAGTTCAAGCGTCCTCGTTCATAGTTCAGATTCCTATATATCACGCGTAACTTAATGAAATGGCGTGGAAGACACTTCCGAAGGATATGTTAAACCTACGAGGCGGGGGGAAGGTAATGTAACGAAGCCCAAGTTTCCCTCGTGCAGTAAACACATTTCACTTCGGCTACGTAGCTAAGCGAGATCAGAAAAGGGGGATTCTCCGAGCTTGATATATGTAGTTAGGAAAAGGTCAGGGTGAAGTAAAAATTTGTAATTTCTTCAGCTAGCTAGGGTGAAATCAGCTCTTGATATCCCTTCAGCCTCTTGGTGTCTACATGAAATCGGTCTACCCACAAACCAAGCCATCTTTAGGTATCTCCACCACCTCCTCGCCTTTACCCACATTTGCATCTTCGGTGTGTCCCTCTATCTTTCCCTCTCCTCCCTGCTTTGCAAGCTTGGCCAGATCTTTCTTGCTCAGAGCTAATGCCCCCTTTGCAAGCGCTTCGGAAGGAAGAGGTCTAACGTACGGTTGGATAACCCACCAAGGTCTCCTGCAAGCCCTCACCATCTCTAGCGAACTCTCATCCATCTCCCCTCCCGCTTCACCGCCGTCAAAGTCGGCATTATCCACACCAGCTTGCGCAATCAATTCCTTGGTTCGCGCAACTGCTTCAGCTATTTTTACAGTCTTGAGACGTTCATCCTCGACAGACTCATCTTCCCAACTCTTTCCATCGGTGTCGTGGTAGCGTTTCAATCCATCTTTGACAACAGCTTCAACTAGCTGGAGAACATTCTCGAAAGCTGCGATATCACCTGCCCGACAACGAGCTAGTGCGTCACGGACATGATGATGTTTGGCAACAAGTGGCTTTAGGAGTTTGAAGAGATGGGGCTGCATGGCGATGTGACTCGGGTTGGTAGATCTTTCTTTCTTTTCCTTTTTCTGTTTCTTTTTAGGTGGTCCATCTTCCTCTGCTTCTTCTATATCTACAAAAGAGATCGGTTCGACTGGGTCGGATGGTAGATAAAGTGGTTTCCGCACCGGCTCCGGGATTTCGAGGACATGTTTATATACGATCCCGAGGTATCGTCTCATCACAGCATCCATTCTCCATCCTCCCTTCCTATCCTTACCAATCCAATACTCTCTCCCTCCCTCCTCTGGTGGATCAGCAAATAAACTAGGATCGTACAGGTTTCCTTCTGCGCTCATCACGCCATCAGCCCCAGTTTCTTCTAAACATCTATCTACATCCTCTTTCCTCAATATATTGCCATTCGCAAATAGAACTGTATCTTTCGGTAATGATTCTCTCAGATATCGTATCATACTCCAATCCGCCAGTCCAGTCTTATGGCCTTTTTGCTCTCGCACTCTTCCATGAACAGTCAATATACTGGCTCCTGCATCTAGCACATTTTTGGCATATGCCAAAGTCTTCTCTGGGGTTTCCAGGATACGGATTTTCGCTGTGATGGGTACATCCAGCTCCAAGTGTAGTTTATTTATAAGTCGGAAAACGAGATCCTGCTCCTCCTGCAAGAATGCTCCATAGTGGCCTTTCCTAGCAATCCCCTGCGGACATCCCAAATTCAAATCCACAGCATCGCAGAACGGCGCTACATACCTCGCAGAATTTAAGAATTCCTCCGGCTCATTCGCGCAGAATTGTACAAACAGCGGACGATCCAGGCTCGGGTTTCCATCGAGGTATATGTCATCGGGCTTAGGCGGAGAGGTAGGGTCGGGATGGGCAGAGAGTGGTGTACGTAGTGGTTGAAAGTGATTTCCACGGAACTTCGGTGTTTCACTGAAGAGGCGCGCGTGCAGCATGGGAGTATAAGCTACGAGATCATTTGATTTTGGAGGCATGAAGGAGCGGGTGAGTAGACGCCATGCCTGTGATTCTCCAGTCAGTCTGCTGCCAAACTACGGAGGGGGGAAAGACAAGAACGCACAAACTCAGACTGATCAACCATAGGCGCGAGGACGAATTTGGGACTTCCGATACTTTCGTAAAAAGCTCTGCCGTGCAGTTTCTGCTTTTTAGGAGGAGAGGGCACAGGAGGGGTATCGTTCTGGAGTGTCGCTGGCGAGGAGATGGAGGGCGATGTGGCAGGCACCGGCCCAGTAGCTGAGGTAGACATTGTTTTGAATATTTGGACAGCGGATCGCCGGGTACCAGCCCACAGCCTGAGGTTAGAGACGGAGGTAGCCAGAGTCAACACTGTGGGTGGATGGTGAATGCTTATTATATCCGTGGTGTTTCTTCAAGACTTTTTTTGGGCAAGGCTGTGCCAAGACAAGGCTGCTATGATATGAGTTTTCCCCGTGGAGGCAGGTAAATCAATATGTGACTACACTACGGCTCAGATAATAAGTCTCCTCGCACTGGAAAGTATACTATTATAATCAGCCAGGCGCAGCAACCAGTACATGTTCATTTCGCCATCAGGCTTGAAGGTCAAGCTTGAACAGTTTGCTGCTCTTAGTATATAATTGAGTATCATTGATTACGTAGACTATGCCTTTCTCTTTCCTCCCCAAAATATGATAACAGACGCTGAAAGTACGATGCAATGAAGTATGGGCAGAGCGGCCGTGAACAAAGATAAAACCCAAATGCAGCCTTAAAAAAACGCTTTAATCGTAAGACCAGTCGGTGAAGAATATGGACCACCGAGTTCGAAACTTTTGGAAAATGAGCAACCAAACATCGAAGTTGGTGTTATAGCCCAGATATTCCTTCAAATATGCCAGCCGCCCATTGCAGAAAGTTGCGCTAAGTATTCCTCCCTAATTAGAAAGGCTTTGCAGCTACATCTCAATTGTCGAGTTCTTCGGTCTATAGAACGACCAATGCTCTCACCACCTAATATGCCGAAAAGAGACGGCCAACGCCAATCTATGGAAGGAATATAGAGTTGACCAAATCGCTCAGATGTGAATGACTCCTGTACACCAAATAATGCCACCCCAATGAACGCCAGTAAAAGTGGGAATGTGGGCCTGCGATGGCACTTGTGTGCTTTATATGCGGAAAAGTTTCGTGAACTGTTAAGATGACTATCGTATCATCAAAAAAAGTGTGTGTATATTTTGGAGTTCTCATGCACTTCCATTTCCTGTTAAGCTATTAGCATTTGTTCCAGCCTGGTGAATGAAAGATCGTACCATTTTGAAAGTGTTAAGCTCTTCCTTGATCTGTTGGGCAAGCATTGGGGTGAGGCGGTTGCAGGTAGCAATTTCTCCTCTACGATCGTACTCTCCGCTAGGCCATGTGTCGTGAAATTGAACGCGCTGACTGAAGGTTGCATTTCTTTTGGCTTGCGGTGTGGTTGGAACACTCTTTGAGTCTCCTTTGAACCTCAGAGCAGACATGAAGTAATCCTCACCTCCCAATGTTACGGAACCAGTCCTTCTGTGGCCTTGCTGATCATCAGGAGTGCTGGGAGCAGACGACAACGGAGAATCACTCGAACTGGGGATTTGCGGGAGTAGGAAATTTGGCGTCTTCATATCAACAACAGGTTTGATGACTGGGGATGAGCTTCCCGATTCTGTTCCAGAGCCTAGTATGTCGTTAGTTTGGTTCAGTGTGGAGTGTTTGTGACTTACGCTTCAAGATTCCCTTCTTGACTGCTGCGAGAACTTCAGCACGTTCCTTTTCTCCCCCAACAATGCTTCTTCGTGCTCCTGAGTTTTCAGTCCCTGAACTACCTAAACGGTCAAGAGCAGTAGTAGCACTAGCAGTATCGATCGAGTTTCTCTCCAGTCTTGGGAAGCCAGTACCACCGCCATTGTGCTCGTTGGGGTTGGCATTCACGTTGACTTTCTCCCTCTCGGCCTCAACTGTGACCATGGAAACTTGGGCCATGCTGGCCTCCGGCAGAGGGCCGTCAGCTGCAGGTACACCGATGACTGACTTCGGGCGAAATAGTCCTACCAGCGATCGCGTTGATTTCTTCATGCCTTTGCCCATCTTTCTTATCATAATAGACGCAGAAGACGCGGTTGATGAAATTGAAAGATTGTCTGTCGAGCCGGTGAAAATATTTCCTTGTCCATTGTAGATGCCAGATCCAATGCCTCCAGCTTCTTGCTGTTGCGCAATCCTGGCCTGCTCGGCATCCTGCTCATCTTGATATTGCTCCTTGCGTAGCTTCGAGCGATCCAAAGCACTGTTGGCAACGCTATTCTCCCCAGCGGCTCGACGCAGCTCAGCAGCACTTCCAAATGAGAAGGCTCTACGCAATCGCGAGGTTTTGCTCTTTTTGTTTTCTTTGTCGTTTAACGCGGCCAATTGTTTAGCAGCTGGGCTTTCCGTGTTCGACGTATTAACAACTTGGGCATATGTTGGTCTGGTGGGCGCTTGAAGCGCTGAGTTGACAGTGGACGCGAAAGAGTCTTTGGATGACTTGGCCTCTGGACTCATCGTCATCGGCTTTGAGAGAGGAGACGGATTGGCAATTCGTTTCGCGGCATCGGATGAAGAAGCTCGGGGAGGAATATTAATTAATCTTGGCGAATCGTTCTTGTTTGAGGGCTGTTCAAAATTGTTTGAGGCAGGTGAAGAGAGGGCGGGGTTGGGATTCGCCATCATTGATGGGTCTCGCTTGGTGCCCTGAATCCACGGTAGTGCATTAGCGAGGTTGAACGCAAAAAGGGGCTCTGAACAAGTCGACCAATTATGATAAATAAGGAATCAATGTTACACATAGAAGTGAACGAGGGAAAAGACTGCAGACTTACAGAGCTTGGACGGGAGCCAGGACCGCTTCTGGTCGAGGTAACACTTTCAGAACTCGCATTCCGTCCATGAGAAGTACCCGGTCTAAGCGCGGGAATTGGCGAACTTCGTAGGGGGTGTTGTTGATGATCGATTCGACCATTTGCACTGCTAACCTGCCTTGATCCTTGTTGATGCAAGCCCGAAGATGGCGTATTTACTCGTTCGTATCCGTGGTCACTCGGCTCAATTGTGTGAATGCTACGACGACGATATCTCCTAGCCTGGTTATCAGAGTGGCGGTTGATCTGTAAATCATCTGCTGCGGCCCCCACTGTCGGGGATGAGGTGGGTGACCGCTTGGTGAGTGGTGGCATTTGAACATTGAATGTCTGGAGGGTATTCGAATTCGCAGCACTTTGCTGAGTGCTGGCACCATAAAATTGCATGACATTTGGCATGGCCGCAGCCGACGAGATTTGTGGAACACCTTGACTGGTTGGAGCTGTCTCGGCACGACGGTTGTTTGGTCGACGATATCGGTCAGGAGTAGGCTTAGATGATGAGGATGGTGCTGCACCGAAACTTGGAGAAGACGGGCTTGAGAACATGGTTGACTGGGGACGAGCTGCTAAGGTGATCGTATTACGACTAGCGGTAGAGATGGAAGAATCATCCTTGGAACCAGATTTGTGGCTCATGGCTGATAGATCAGACGAGGAAGAGGAAGAGGTGGTTGAAATAGATGCGGGTGCAGGATATCGTGAACGGCTACCGTTTCCTCCTTCCGTATGAACAGCCGGTGCTGAAGTTGTCCTCTGGTCAGTCCGCAGATAAGGAGCACCTTGAGACTTGTGGCCTGGCATTGCAAGACTAGGAGTGTTCGTAAACGCGTATGGTGCAACCGGTGAAACCTGTTGTCCTCGGTACGTTTGTCCTCCTATCCCACCACTCAATCCATGAAAGCTATTTCGGTGTCCGTGTGTTGGATTGGTGGGGTATTGGTGAGCGTTCTGCGAAGAGGCTTGTAGTATTCCTGAGGCAGAAGAAGGTCGTGTCTGAAGCATAGTGACGGTGCTGGATTGTTGGGGGTATGATTGAACAAGTGCGGCCATAATGTGCCTATTCAGGATAATTGAATTGTATTCTCGTATTCCCAACTGCTGTGTCGATCTATTTCGTGTTGAGGTTATGTCCAAGAGGGATTGTCCGTGCTAGAACGGAAGAATCTATCGTGGAATGATGGTTAGCATATCGGGTTTGTCAAAGGCAGTTGATGGTGGTGGAGATGTGATGCACTTTTGAAGGACAAGGCGTCATAATCATATGATGGGATAAGGATACCACGAACCTTCAGTGAAGTGCGGGACAAGCAATTATCATGAAGAAGATGATTGATAGAGGGCCAACGCGAGTGAACGCTTGACAATAGAACGGATTATAGGACGCCGGCGGCCAAGGGGATGTCGAAAGAATCTCGCGTCAGGCAGAACACACTATTACCGTGGGTGCTGGCAGACGCTGAACCTCTTCACAGCAGACCGAATGAACAAGCGCAGTTAACAACCGGAGTGATTGCCAGCTACCTTTCGATGTTGTCGTAAGGTGGATGCAGTGATGTGATGAGGATGATTCGGAGGTGGGTGTGAAATTCAGGGGAGGAATTCGTGGAGGAATGAACGGCACAAAAACACACAGGGGAAAGCGAAGGACAACACAGAAAAGAAGAAGAGGCAGCAATCAGGTCAGGAGAACGGAAAAAAGGCGAGGTCTTCAACGATGGACCCCTAACGACGGTGACTGACGAACTGACTGGGTGGTGAATGGGGAGGGAGGAGATGCAAAAAGTGTCGAGTTCAATCCCAAGCAGGAGAGATACAGAGATGGAGATGGACGGAATTCGAGAATAGTTGCGGAGCACCGTGGCCGCAAAGGGCTTAGCGGCTTTGACCTAGCTTGGCGTAAGGGGGATTTAGAGCAGCGACACGAAAGACGGCGTGCAGGGGGCCGGATGCACTAGGGAAAGTGACGCTGCTGTAAGGGCTGGGGCGGCAGCATCACATCATGAAGTGAAGAAAAAGCATTCTGGTGCATCTAGCGACGGGGTATATGTGACATTATATCTTCAATAGGTGTTCGCCTGGTGTTCTGAGCAATTTCGAGGATCTTCAGCCCATGCTATACTTTGCCAGACTCCCAGTGAGCCGGACCGCCGCACGCTGCCATAGCAAACTGCGTACGAGATGATCCCCATCACACCCTGTCTCGCCTCTCTATCCCCTATTAATCACGTAAAGGATCTGTCAGGTACAACCAACATGGCCTCCCAATTGCATGAAACTCAGCTCGCAACATCTTTTTCGATCGTCGTTGGGCCTTTGCAAAGAGGACGATGATTGCCACGCTCTCCATGAAACATACGCCTACAGGAAGATCCTAAGTGGCCGGCCACGACTGGCGTTTGCTCACCACCAGAAGGCATATCAGAGGATCAAGCATCAAGCCTTTCCCTCAACAGCAAAAAAAAGCCTGTACATTCCAAGCACAGTCCTGCTGTGAAATAGGATAGCGCATGTCTTGCAGCGCCAAGTGGTGGAGAGACCTTGAGAGACCTTCAGTGGTGACTTTGGTGGGAAGCGTCCCAGTACCTATCCACATTCAACCCCGACTCATATCCCCAATCCATACCCATCTGCCTATACAGCCAGCATGTATCCCCCAGTGCATGAAACGACGAAACCACCAAACCGATGCTGATGCAACGTCGGTACGGTAAGCGTGTCGCTCATCAAATCATCTCCCCGGCATGGTAGCCAACGGCCTCCTATTTCGATCCATACTGCTGACGCCCTGTTGCATGGCCGACCTGAACTAGACACGGGCTGCTACTCAAAAGCCTTTTTTACATGAAGGAAACTTTTCTTTCACACGCTCTCATCTATTTAGGTTTAAATATAGTGACGCTGTTGTTGCCTCTGATTCTGACAACAAAGGGAATACTGAACGGCAGGATGAAGGTTGGGAAAGCGCGCAGATCGTTCATTACGGAACGATCGGAAGTTCCTGTATATATTACCTGATTGTAGCAATATGAAGCACTTGACTTCAGGTCAAGTCTGCATATCCGGATCCAGATCAAGCAGCTGGGTTGCATCGCACTATTACCGGAACCTATATACCTCCCGTTGTGGTCCCCAACACCTCAGACACAACTTCCAACTACTATAGTCGCGGCAGATATTGAAATACGTGACAGTATCTTAAACATATTCGCGATGTTTAGGCCTCTCATCACGGCGGACCCGTTCTATCACAAGCGCGAGCTCAAGACACGACGACATATGGATTCTGCAACTCAATTCTGCATTCTGTACTTCACAGCCTCAGTCATCCTAGACTACTAAAATCCTAGCCGCGCCAGGGATGGACGAACGGACAATGAACGCGCGACCGGAGTGGGTGGTACGTACCACCTCCTATTTAGCTCTTCCTCAACCTCACCCCACGATATGGGGTGAACCAAAGGGCTAATCCTCGTATTTGCACGAGCTAACAAGTCCCCCCTTTTCCGCTCGAACACATATAATGCTCACTCGTTCCGAGACCAATCTCTGGAAGCAGGCGCCTCAAGAGCAGACAGCAGATTACGCGAGAGACAATGTCTCATGAAAAGTTCCTTTCTAACACGAACTAAAAGTCTAAATAAAGCCCCAATGCATCCAAGCATCCACCCCTTCAGCGATCCCAGCACCATGGTTTCCACCCATCCACAGGGACTCACGGTACACAGAGATCGGTATCGGTGGTCCAAGGATCCAGGATCAGCCGCCTAGCACTGGAGACCTGGATTTTAATTGTTTGCGTGTATGGATGTTTACATGTTCTTTTATCTCAAACCTATAATATATTGTTTACGATTGACCGGCCTAGTGATGGGGTTCTGGGTTGCACCTGGGGCTTCGAAACCTTCCAGAAGGCAATTTTACAAAGAGCTTGTCGGCATGCACTTTGGATGAAACGTATGTTGGTGTTCTTCAAATACTCACACGAAATTAATGAGGCGGTGCTATTCATGCTTCGGGAAAAAGATCAAGACGTGCTTGAGCTTGACGAAGTTGAACTTGAACTGGAAGAACTTGAAGAACGAAGCATTTCATTTACCCTACAGAAGATGCTATCAATCGTACCGAAACAAATCAAAGCCAAATACAATCCGCTTTTATCTCCTTACTCAAGGGTCCGTACGAAGCATATTTCCAAATATCAGAGAACCCCAAATCCCAACGTCGGGGAATCTAGGATAAATGGCTAATCGGCCACGGTACCGAATCAAGATCCAATTATTACTCCTGTCCAGTATTTCCGCAGCTCGCAAAGAACATGCAGATATCGCCAATTCCACCAGCCAATAAATGGCTCCGGAGCCACCAGTTCAGATCTGCAAGTTGAAAATCTCGTATTCCCCCACCATACACTATCTCTCTCACCCACCTTGCTCACCACACTACACTTCGCAATTGGCCATACTGGTTGAATAAAGTTGGCCGGCACAAGTATATAAACTGTATAAGACTACAGGCCAAAAGGGAAGCCATGGCGCCACATCAACTTGGAATGAAAAACTAGGCAGACTATATGATAAAACAGCGTGAGAAAAACATGTTCAAAGGTAAACTTTTGTGCGTCTGTCACCCACTGGATTTATACTTCCCGGCATCTCAGAAACTCTCTTTCTCGCCTAGAGCCAGTAGAGTCTTGACTTTCCTGGCTCAAAGCTGTGTTTGGTTACCACGATGAACAGGAGCAACGTCCAGCATTTAGCTTAATTACCTAGCTTGAGAATATCCCACCCGCTTCTTTCTCATGGTCGGTTTCAGATACGCTGAGATGACGAGGGAAAGTTGCTCAGGCGGAGAGCAGCACCAATTTGGATCTGCACTATCCCGCTCTCAAATTTGATCGCGAAAAGATGGCGAAACAGCCGTTGACCTGATCTCCGGAGACCAATTTAAAAAATTCGGGACTATGGTGGACGATGATGGGCAAACGCGCGTATGTGTTTGTCTGTCTGGCGTGTATAATCATATTGGCCATGTACGGTGGCCCTAATTAGTAGCATAGAAGCCCTGAAGTGCCCGGCTGGATGGATGGAAATCCAGTGTTTGTTTACTCCAATCTATGCACGCATCCAAACCAAGATACCAAATCCCTGGACACTGGGGAACATCGATTGGTAATAAAACCCTACAGAAGCAATCAATCAAATATGTCGCGTTTTATACATAGTTCATCACTTACTCCTCAAATCAAACTTGTTCAGCCTTGTCGTTTCAGCCCTGCAAGCCGAGCTTTCTAGGCTAGTCCCCAACAAGAAGTTACAGCCTGTCACCTCTCTATCCTCAGCCTTGTTGAACGCGACACCATGAACAAAAAAAAGCAATCCCATTCATCAGCATAACCACCTCCATCATGCCACCCGAACTAATTCCCGATGACGAGGACTATGCTTCCTCTGAAGATTCCGACTTCGCGCCCGATGCCGTCCCTGCTGCCACCGCTGATGTCTCCTCGGACGAAGAATCCGAGGCCGAGGAACCATTGGAGAAAGACAAGAGTGTTAAGAAGCTAAAGAGACCTGCGAAGAGGAAGCGCGGGGAGGAAGAAGCTGAAGATGCCGGGTTCGAGAATTCGGGCGACGAGGCGATCATAGAGAAGGGGCTGAAGAAGCAGAAGAAAAAGAAGAGGGGAGAAGTCATTGTGGATGATGAGGGTGGTGAGGGTGGCCTGGTCAAGACGAGGAGTATGCGTGCTCAAGCGTGTGTTTGCCTTGCTTGTGGATCTCATGGCTATGCTAATAGTTTGTAGGAAGGTAGAGAAAAAGCCACTTGCTAATACTGCAAGCTCAACCGTAGATGTTGATACTTTATGGGCCAATATGTTATCAGGCAAGCCTATATCCAGCACGAAACCAGCTCCTCCTCCCGAGACACCTACAACAGAGAATGGACCTCTCAGTCCAACCTCGGCACGGAAGTTGGCGGTGGAGAACAAGAAAGATGCTCGGTCTCCCAGCACACTCAGCGACGGTCCAGATTCAATGATTATGATCAAACGCACCTACAACTTTGCTGGGAAAGTCCATACAGAGCAGAAACTGGTTGCCCGTAACTCTGCAGAAGCAAAGCTTTTCCTCGCCTCGCAATCATCCACCTCCGATCCTCCCAAAGACGCCATACCAGACTCTCCGTTCACCAAGCCTAAACGACCAGTGCGTAAAGCGCGTCGATCTGCCTTTGAGCCAATATATGACTTACCACGACGTACTGATCTACACTTTGGAGAGCGGAAAGAGAGTGCGGTGATGATAACAGGAGTAGATAAAGATGCGAAGAAATTGAATACGGTAGAGAAGAGCGCGATGGATTGGGCAGGCTTCGTGGATAAAGAAGGCATTGCGGATGAACTGGATGCCGCTGGGAAGGCAAAGGGTGCATATAAGGCTAGGCAGGAGTTCTTGGCTAGGGTGGAATATAAAAAGGATGAAGAAGCCAGGCGGGCGAGGGGCTTACCTGTCTGATGTGTTATCTGTATGGTATAAATGTAATAGTCACGAGTTAAGATTCAACGAATTTCGCATGTTTTATCCAGTAGCTGCTACCCTTCTGCAACATTTGTACATTGTAATAAGTGAGACAACATTACTGTAACCTTTTCGGTTCTACTGAAAGCGTTAAGCGAGCCCCTGTTTAAGCGAATCCCTTTATGTGGTGAGGGAGCGCGAGCAAATAGCATAGGTGAACCTGGAGAAGATATTATACATAAAACCATAATAACTATTTAATTCTGCATCTGCCCACGCTAAATTGTTGTTTGCACACCTAGACATTTCCACAACCAATTCCTCTCGCAGTACCACCATGTCAAGGAACCAAAGGCACAATGGTATCGATGACCGTTTAGATATATAAGATGGGAACGTGTATTTGACTATCATTATCTGACGTTTATAATTAAGTGGGACTTTGAGATAATCGAGAAGAGGTCATTTTCGGGAGAAATGATAAATGATACCAAGTCCTAGATAGCTATATCTTTTTGCCTGAGAGTCTCGATTACGTGTAATTTGAGGTACAGGTGTGTATAGAAATTGGGTTCTCAAGTAGCACCAGGTACTACCTCAGAATTTATGGGTGTGTGCTTGGTGTTGAACTTGTTGCTTTCCCACTCGGTGTCCAAAATATAGTCCTATTGCTCTAAGATCTACGTTCTGCCACAAGACGGCGAATTAGAGGTTTCGAAACTTCAAATATCAGGCTTTATTTCACGCAAAAGTTTTAAGCTGCTGATTTTGCAAGAATTGGAAGTCTTCAGTCTGAAAAGAAATGCCTAAACATAGGCGCCTGTTTGTCCGGCAATGTGAAGCTAACTAAATACGGCTCTTTTCAGATCAGAATATCAGGGTATGATAGTAGACTGGCACGAGTTAATTACAAGAAGATGGACACATGACATATAGCGCTATTTTTCTGTTTACAACTGAACTGTATCTCATGCAAATATGAATGTTTAGAAACTAAGCAACAAAACTTTCCAATATTATATAGCAAACCATCACAAACCCTCTAACCTGAGCCGCTGCTACCAATCGCTTCATCAAGATAACTACTTGACAGTCTCAAGAGCAAAGCAGAAAGTATCTCTCGGTCATCAAAATGGACTCAAACACAACATACCACTTTGAGCAGCGTGGTAAGACCAATCGTGCCGTCTCTTGTTCTATCACCAACATTCTTCCAGTCCCGTCAGCCGTTTCCAATCCACCATTCTCGTTCCAAAGGCTCCCAGCCGAGGTTCTAGAAATAGTCTTCTATCAACTCGGTGTTTGTGCCTCCATTACCCTGGGTCTCACGTGTCGCTACTTCTACAGGGTCCACGTCAAAACCTCTCAACTAATGGGTCGACCTACGACCCCGGCTTGTTTCTGGGTCGCCAATATCCAGAATATGAAAGACTTGCGCTCGAGAGATCAAGAAGGTGGCTGGTCCACCAGGACGTTGTATGAGCTTTTGGAGGAGTGGATGGGAGAGAGATATCGGTTCTATCCGGCCAGGTGTCGATTTGTGTACTGTCAGCGAGGAATCGGGAAGGGGATGGTGATTTACTGCCAGACCAGGAAAGAATGGGTGTTGAAGCAGACGGCCGAGGAGGGAGTTGAGTGCGAGGTTGCGAATTGTGATTGCAACTTGATCACGTCAGTATACTGGGCTGAGAAGGAGTCATTGGGGTGGTATCCGCTACTGAGCTGGAATGGTCTTAAAACGAATCTCGGTCTTTGAGGGGTGAGAATTTATTCTTTAAAATTGAGTTGTCAAGAGACATCAAGTATGTCACTTTTATGCGAGAGAATGAGGTGGGGAGAAATTACTCCGTGTTGCATGTCGAAGGAAATCAGTGATGTTAAGAATGCGGTCAGTTTGTACTTGTCTTCGGAGTCGATTGTAAACTGGAATTTGTCCCCATTAATATTGTTTTATCTGTTCCCGAGACAGCTCATAAATTTTAATGATGTAAAGCAGATTTTTCTTCAATTAGGAAACTTGAATTTGCATAGTCATATTCATCAGACCTTGAGACACCAACTATGACCACGTACAATTTTGTCTCCCCAAACTCTTTTGCACTCCCATCCTTAGTCTTTATCAAGGAGTATAATATGTAGTTGTGCTTACCAATATTCAGGCGAAGAACGAAAAACAAGAAAGTACTTTTCAGGAATATTTATATAGAATCTCTCGAGTTCAGCTTTTTACATACATAGTGATGACAACACAAGATATACACTAGAAGTGAAACCGAATAGCCTTAGATATATACTCCTAGCAATCTGTTTCGAGAGATTCCCCACATTCGTGTAATAATAATCTTTTGGCTCCTTTTCTATCTTCTTTCCTGCTTTCTTTTCCACATGAATTGCAATTAAATTGTTGAAGTCTGCACTACCATGTACATAAGACAAAATACCTCACGGGGATACCATGATTAGTGTCTGATTACTTTCCCTAATTCAGTTCGGGTTTCTCTCCAAAAAATATGGACCACAGGACTACAAATCAAACATGAACCCCTAAATGCTGCAAGGGGAACTTTTGATTACATTTTGATCGTCAGTGATTTACTTGTGAGAAATTTTGTATTTTCAGTTATACTATGCAATGCTATCATTTTGGCTCCGACCAATCTACCTGATCCATGACCTGCCCCAAAGACGGATGTACATACGCAATTTTGAGTCGCAACCGCAATGCCTAGATACCAATGATTAGTAAAGTACTTATATAAACGAATCCAAATACTGACCCCTTTACTACCAGTAATCCTCATTGTTTGCGTGGCATCCCCACCCGGAGATAAATCCTGACTAGACATGGCGTTCAATTGTAACTTCTGCGTTTTCGGAACCGCAGCTTGAAGAGAGACGTTGGACAGCGGCTGGTGCATGGAATCATTCTTGAAGCGAGCCATTACTTGTATTGTCCCTTCTGCATTTCTCTGCAATTGAAGTTGTATGTTGAGATCATTTTTATCATAGCAAGGGTGTGTTGGAATACCGGCTGGGGTAGGTGCTTGAGGCGGTGGTGATGTCATACCGGAGAAAGGGTCGTTTGATGGTGGAGGAGCATATGATGCTGGTTGTGAGGGAGTGTTGGTTCCGAAAAGGTCCATGATAGCGGAAGCATTCGACTGTTGCGGTCTTGAGGAGGCGGCTGGCCCGCTACTCTCGCCAAGTATATCTGCTAGAAGGTCTGCATTGTTCTGGGAGCCATTTGTAGCGCCTAAGTCTGGCGGAGCAGCTCCGTCACCCATCAGGTCAAATAACAAATCCTCTTCTGCGGCTGGCTTAGCAGTCTTCGTCTTTCGGCTGGATGCTTTGGTAGACTTCTTTGTTGCTTCTCCGAACACCCTCGATTCTTCCTTGATTTGTGGTGGAGGCATCTTTTCAAGAACACCTTTCCGAATTTCGTTGTGTCCGAAAAGATTACCATATTCGACCGCACGTTGCTGAACTTCAACATCTAAACTTGCTGAGTGACTCTGCAGTATTCTTCTGACTCTATCTATCTGCGCAGGGTCTGAGAATCGGGTCGTGAGCTTCATTAAGGATGTAATAATGTACTCCGTAGCAATTTGGCTTGCATAACTGCTGTTCAATATCTTTGAGAATAAATCGACCACTTCATTTTCCTTTACGACGACAACCAGTTCTTCTTCCTCATATTGACCTCCTTGGAGCAATGCTTCTCCGTACTCTCCTATGCACCATGCACCAGCCAATGTGAGACTTTCTTGCGTGATATCTTTTCTCAAATTCGAATATAGCTTTTGAACGGCATATTTCTGTAGCTCGGGGGTTGTGGCAATTAGTCTAACAAATGAGGATAATATCTGCTCCTTGACATAATTCCCTGCCAACGTCAAAACACGTAGCATGGTATCTACGTGCCATCTTTTGCTAGGAGAAAATCGGTCGGCTGCGATGCCTATCTGGCTAGTCATAATGGGTTTGAATTCGTTATCAGCAATCTCGAGGAATGCTAAGAGTTCGCGGATGAGTAATCTGACATTGCCCTCGTTGATGAGAGTGAAACTAAGATCTAGTGCACGTCTCCTGATACTAATATCTGGGTCTCGTAAACACTCTAAGATTGTATTTCGATGCCGCTGTACAGCATTTGGCTCCACAGCAACAACCTTGATGAGGGTGTTTAGCGCCACATAACGGATATTGTTATCACGATTCGTGAGAAACTTCCCAAGAATGTTGACACCAAGTACCCGAAGTCCTGAATCTGCATCAATATCGAGAATGGTTAAAACAGATTCGTATAGAATCGAATTTCCAACATTTTTCGAAGAGTCTGTATTGGTCGCTACCTGTGCCAATATGTCGTTGATTTGCTCACTTGTTTGCGCATCTCCTCGTGCGAGAACTCGTAACAATTGTAATATCTTCACTTGCAGGAAAGGATCTGTTACACCAGTAACATCGTGCTCAGGCGCATATCCAGAACTGGCCAAAGCTTTCAGTGTCCGAACAAGACCTCCGGTGAATGGCCTAAACTTCTCTACAACTCCTTCTTCGCCACCTTCCGCTTCATCTGCTTCGCAAAGACTAATTACCAATGTAAGGCCGCAGAGTAGAACGCCATGGTTTCGATCAGAGAGAAGGGTTGAGGCCTTTTCAAAAAAATGCTCTTGGAGATCCGGGACCTTCCTACATATCCGCATCGCACAAAGTGCAGCCTTCCGCCTGATATATGGGTTCGCGGTAGAGAGGAGAGTTTCGATTTCCGGAAACAGATCTCTTGACATCTCAATCGATGCAATATTTCCTAGTGTGCAGAGAGCCAGACCGACAATGTATTGGTTGGAATGATTAAGGTCACTAATTCGTTAGATTTGTAGAATGAATCGGGGTCCACGCCTACTTTTTCAAAGAATTGGTAACCAAAGTCAGAACTTCCTGGTTCTCATCCAACAACAACATTGTTCCTAAATAACCTAGACGCTTATCCGAGAATCGAGGCGATGCCAATAGCTTCAGACACTCTATCTGCCCGAAATGTGTTCGTTCTCCTAGTGTAAAAAGATACAGTAGCTTTGCAACATTATTGCGTCTAGGGAAAAGTTAACTCTTGCTATGTGGTATCTCACGCGTGCTGTATACCTAATATTATGATCACCACTCTCTTCCCTGAAGCTTGCTCGAATTGCAGCGCTTTCCTTTTGTACAACCGCTCTCTCGTCTGCAATTGTCTTCGAAGAGCGCACATTGCGAATGAATTGCTTCACTTCATACAGTGTTAGCCTGGGCACTTCGAGGGGCATCGTGGGAGCTTACAGGAACTCATTCTAGCTGCTAAGAGGCCCGAGAGGGGCCGAAACTTTCAGTCTGGCCAGTTACTTGGAATCTAGTGGTCGCTATATACAGGATGAAGAGCCGTGGAGTATCAAAATTCTTCTCTAGGGAGTTGTATCCTGTTGATGGTGCACAGAAGCCATCGTCGCTTCACCAGTAATCCCTACCTAAACCTAAGTTTCAAGGCACCAAGACCCACAGCTTGACACTGCTGACATAAGTTACTTCTTATGAGATGACGGTAGTGGCCTGCAAGGCTGAGGTATTCTGATCCTGTATTATCCTTTCACACGCGGCATCTTTTATACATTTTACATAAATGGGAGACTGTACATATACTTCATTTAAATTGTTTTTCCCATGTATAGATTATCTATTTCATAAGCTACAAGTACAACGAACTCGAAACGGCTGCGATTCGCGTGTTTTGCTGTGCATTTGGAACACATAAAGCGTGGAATACCTTACCATCTAGCCAAAGATGTCTACAGCAACAGACGCCCAGGCGAATGGCAATGGTCGCTTAGACCACGATCATATTCTTCGTCCACGAGCCGTCAAGCCGTCGAATCCGGGGGTTCTTCGTGCTCTTAGTGATGATCGACATCTTTCAACAGCTCCTAAGGATATACTCGAACTTGGAGGATCTGGACAGACAAGGTTTGCAAACTCCCTACATGACAGTACTTAGCTAACTATTGCAGTGGCCGGTCAACTCCAGTTCCAATAGATGCGCCACCTTCGGCTCACTCTATTGCTTCAGCACGAAAACAATTGAAGGCTGAGCAACGGCGGCGTTTATTTCCTACCATCGAATATGCCTCTCGCGTGTCCCACTTCGATCCCAACAGCGACTATAGAGACTTCCAGGGGTTCTATGTTCTTTTCTGGATCGCTTTGACTATTATGGCTGTGACAACAATGCTACGAAACGTGAAAGATACTGGATACCCAATGAGAGTACAAATTTGGCAGCTGTTCACTGTGAAACTCTGGGAATTGGCTTTGGCAGACGCGCTCATGGTCGCAGGTACAGCTTTAAGCCTTCCGCTCCATAGATTGTTCCGGAGTAAGCGCTACAGCTTCTTCCGATGGGCTGGTGCTGGTATCATAGTGCAAAGTTTATATCAAACGGTCTGGTTTGCCTTCTGGGTAGCACTACCATTCTATCGCGAGTGGACATGGACAGCCCAGGTGTTCTTGGTCCTCCACACCCTAGTTCTGCTTATGAAGATGCATTCCTATTCCTTTTACAACGGACATCTCAGCGAAGCAGAGCGACGACTTCAGGCCCTCGATGACCCCTCAACAGCGTCCAAGGCTCCAGCCTACCAGTATCCAGGTGCTGGACATACTCCAACTACAGCTGAAAAAAATAAGCAAGCTGCCGACGAAAAGTCCGAGCTCGCGCGGCTTCGAGAAGACCTTGCTATTGAACTTACTTCTCCTATGGGATCCGTCCACTATCCGAAAAACTTAACATGGTCAAACTACACTGACTTTGTCTTTTGCCCGACATTATGTTACGAACTCGAATATCCTCGTACATCCGGCATTGTGTGGAGTGAGTTAGGATACAAAGTTCTGGCGGTGTTTGGAGTTATTTTCCTCCTTACTATCGTCTCGGAGGAATTCATCCTGCCAGTCCTGACCGAATCTGCTATCCACCTACAGACTGCAACAACAGCAAGCGAAACAGGTTTGATAATTGCGGAAAGCATCTCCATGCTGCTATTTCCATTCATGATTACTTTTCTACTGGTTTTCCTCGTTATCTTTGAATATGTTTTGGGCGCATTTGCTGAAATAACCTGCTTCGGGGACCGTCATTTCTACTCAGATTGGTGGAACTCTACAGATTGGCTGGAGTTTTCTCGAGAGTGGAATATCCCAGTTCATCACTTTTTTAGGCGTCACGTCTATTCTGCGTCACGGCCACATCTTGGACGACCGGGTGCAACACTCATCACATTTTTTATTAGTGCCATTGGACATGAGATTGTAATGGCGTGTATCACGAAAAAGATTCGTGGGTATGGATTTCTAGCACAGATGAGTCAGTTGCCTATCATCATGCTGCAGCGTACGAAATGGATCAGGGGCCGCCGTCTTTTGAATAATATATGTTTTTGGTGCAGTATGATTTTGGGGCTGAGCATGGTAAGTAAATCTTCGCGTTTGTTGAGTTTCTCTAATCATTGCATAGATCTGCTCGCTATATGTCCTTTGCTAATCTTGCAATCTGCCATTGACCATCAAGATACCCCCTTTTTAGAACTATACCCCTTAGAATAATGAATGTTTATCTCTTTACTTTATGGTTGCTATTTACAGACTGAACTTGATCAAATTTGTTGTAATTCCCAACCTTAGCTTTATCTGTGCGTGCTTGCAATTTTGATGCTCTCCAAGTGTTGAAAAGAGCTAGCACGCTTGACTTTAAAAACTCCTTAATAATGACAAGGAACAAAAGATGCATACTTGTTTTGCTTACATCAAACACTCATGTTTCAGTTTATACTATAACATTCAATAGACTAATGCATGCATGCTAGCGAGCTACTTGAAGAACCATGAGGAAGTTGCGTACACGTATAAATTGGATCCCTAAAATGTTTATGAACAAACTACTATTTCTTTTTGTGCTGAAGTAACATCATCTTGTTTTGAAAGAACACAGCAAGCGGATTGTGTCTCTACTAGAGCTGATTCAAATGAATGTTGCAAATAATATCACACAAGACAATACAGTCATGTACCAACAGTATCACGTTTGTGTCATGGCCGATTTGACAAAGCTCTTGATGTTAGGTGAATCTCGTCTTTAGACCACCTTATCCCTGTAGCCATGTGAATATTTCTCCGAAAAAGGCAATCTTAGACTAGCGTGGCTAACCGAAAATCTTGGCACTGTCTCTCTTTTCCTTTCTCCCACGTTAATAACAATCCCTCAGTAATCTGATAAACAAAACAAACTATTTCTTTGCTTTGCATCCACACAGGCCCCCTTTAGCATATTAAAGACTGATTAGTGAGGATGGATATTGACAAGGCGTCAAGTCCTGTCTCTGACATTTCCATCCTCTCCCGAACCCCAACACCTCCACTTACCTCCCCAGAGGATCTTATGGGCATTCCTACTTCGGAACAAGACGTCGGTGTTCTAATTCTTGATCGGAAAACGTGCGTTTACTGATTCAACAGTAGGACGAGCAATTCTTTCATCCTCATCTGTCTCTTGAACCTCCAAGATCCTTCCCTATCACATCAACTGATTGGGATGCGTATGCTCCAGCAGATGCACCTCGGAATGAGCTCTCTGGTATGTTGCCACTCTAAAGTGCTACTATTCTGGCAATCTTAAGAGAACTAAACCAAGTTTAGGCGAGCTTCTTCGTGGGTACGGCAACACTACCGTAGCACTCGACTATGCAGACTTCGTACCTTATTCCGAACGTATTGCACGCACTACTCCTCGCCAGCCTGCAACAATCAACCTTAAGCAAGCTGCTGGACGCGCCAATAAGAAGCAAGCCAGTATCTCATCAAGCAGCAAACCGTTCAAGCCCACCACATCCAAAAAGCCACTCAAATCTGCACCAAAGGCCACTCACAAGACCGTTCATGGTACCAAAGGCAATGTCAAAAACATCAAGAAGCGTGCAGCTTCACCACCGACCTTCCCTAAGCTCGTCCGTTCCGAATCGTTTGCTGTGAACTCTGGAAACAACCTCTCAGATATGGATATCTTCACTCCTTTGACAAATACGCTATCCGAGCATGTTTCTCAAGAGCAAGCCTTTGATGATGATATCAATGAGATCGGTAAGCGCAAACAGCAATTGAGAGGTGAGAGTGATTTGGATGAAGAGGTGGATTTGCCTGGACTCAATGCTTCAGTTGCGGCTCCTCCTGGCCACCCTTCTGTCGGTGCACTTTCGCTTCCGGTTCGGAAAAAGACTGGGGAACACAACCGCAGAGCAAGAGCCTTGTCTCAGGCAAGAGTGAAGGGAAAGTTTGTGAAGAGAAGTGAAGTAGAGGAGCGTGACGAATGTGACGATGAGGATGAGGATGAGGATGAGGAAGAATGAAGGCAGTTGATAGGGAGGTGAATTCTTGTCTTAGTCCTAGCATTACTTCATGGAAGCAATCAACGTATGATGTTGGTAATAATAATAATACTCACATAGAGTTCAATTCGCTCTTAAAATACACTTCTATCACAATTGAGACCGACATCTCCAGTGATTAGTTGCGTAATAATGGACTTAGAGTGCTAGGTGGGTATTTAAACTGTTTCTGTATCTACTCAAATTAAAGTATTTCACTCCTGTGGTATTTAAGTTATACAGCATATATAGTAGATGAAGCTCGAGAAGCAAGCGAGACAAGAGAGACTGATATCATGAACTTCATCTATATGATCTTGTAGTAACGATGGATAAGTGTTGGACACTTGAACAGTATAGAACAATAGCAAAATTAAAATTCACGGTACGAAAACTACCTAAGGTGCATTAACAACTACAAGAAGGCGTGGCCAATTAAAGAACGTAAGTGAAGGTATAAATTATTGAATAGATCTATGAACGTGATTGGTTCTGCTTCTGTCAACCAACACGCCAATTTAATTCTTTCCTTTTGCTATCTTGATCTGAGCGCGAACTCTCTATATTGATTCAGTATTTCTGGATTAATGAATATAATATTTTGTCTCCTATTTCCTCGCTTCTCTATAAGAAGGTCGAAGGCATCAAAACCAGCCGCCCTTACGATTTCTACTCACGATCCTCAAGATACCTCAGTAAGGTGTTATTCCAGAACAGATCAGACACCCAACATCCGTACGTGGCTCGCGAAATCGATATGTCTCTGCGACCTACCTAGCTAAACCAACCGCCCCCTTTAATTAAGCGAGTCTTGGCAAGCCTATTCCCACAAGCTGTCCACATTCTATTCCAGCAGGACCTAGCGTATGAACTTGCTTTTTTGAATTATCATTGCTTCTTCAGTTTCTTCTTAAGTAATTCTTCCTGTGAAAATAAGGACCTTGATTTCCTCATTTCACTTCCGGGTAGCGCATCGTACGCAGCAGGTGTCGTGATGAACAAATTCCATAACGTAGACCCCTGTGACACATCCCGCCCAAAGTCAGCCCCCTTGCTGTCGGACAGTCGCACTCGAATGACTTTTCCAATAAAGCATCTAGAGCCTTTGCTGATGATTTGTAACTTTGCTTAAATATGTCAAGTGGTGCAAAAACTTTCCTGGCGTATAATACTTTACGATATTGATTTTCTCCGAATGTGATAGATTTGAATTCTTTAGTGGGTTGGAGTCAAGAAAAGTTTTCATTTCTTGTTGACTTTCTAAACCTGGCAAAAATCTACATGTGTTGGGTCTCGTAGTATTTGGGCTGATGGTTTAGACATGCAAGAAAGCCCAACCTGGCCTCTAGAGCGCTACGAATGCTCCAAATCTCAACCATGCCTCTGAATACTAATATTCACCCTGAATAAGTAGCGGGAGGTGTTCTTGTTCATGACCGTGAACTAGAGTGTCCCGAGGCTGATCTAGCAGAAAGGTGGCTCTGTCCGGGCCATTATAGACTTTAATTTTTGCTTGACTGATTGTATAGGCGAGCCTCTTCGACGCCTATTCTCTTTTTCCTCTTGTGAGGCTGGAACCTGTGCGAGGAGGGTCGCAACTTGCTTTATTTTGGTCAAAATGGTAGCAGATGGTGCATACTGATTCGCTTTATAGAGATGTGTCAACGTATCTTCATACTTTTCATCATCTGCCAATGTTGACCCCCAAAACAGATGGAGATTGACCGCGAGATTTGAATCTACTGAGTCTTTATATAGATCCAAAATCGAAGCTGCCCTGCTAAGCAGGGAATGTTCATCAAGGTCAAGTCCCAGGCGCTTGTTGACCTTCGCCATTGCTAGACTATTGCGAACATCGAGGTCCACGACCCTATTGATCATCAGTTGCTGCTTGAGGTTTCTATCACGCTTGACACGGGTGATAAATGTGGTTGACATGAAGTGAGCAAGCGTGTAGTTTTGGTGAGCTTCAACTAGATCGTCTTGTTCAAATGCAAGGTTCCCTTGTTTGAATAGCGCTGCCACTTTACTAATACTCTCTACTAGCGTTTCAGGCGTAGAAACTTGAGAAGATTTAAGTGTTTTATAATCCGCTTGACTCAGATCTCCTAAGATCTGTACTTTCAATGGATTCGATTCTAACGTTCCTCCATTATCTGAAACATAGTCCTCGATAAGATTACTGGTACATATGCCGCTTAGGTTGGCTATCAATAGACTTGTAACCCAGGGATACACCTTAGATTTAGAAGTCTGAAAACTTATCGACATCACCGTTAGTGTTGTCAGGCTTGTAAATGCACTATCGGACAGGAGGTCATTCATTATAAGTATGAACTTAGGCAGCTCCGGGGCAGTGATAACGGTAGGGGACCACTCGTAGCCCTCTGGCGTTTTCGGAGCACTGCCATGGCGAAACCTCCGCGCAGTGGACAGAGGTGTTCGTAATTCCATCCAGTTGTTTTCCTGGACCAGCGAGATCCCCAAGGCGAACCTTTCGATACTTGGGGCGGCAGGGCCAACCAGCATTGGCATGACCAGGTGACATGTAGACAGCAGGTGGGGTACATTCGATCTGATAACCACGAAAGCGTTCTTCGAATAGAAGAACCGCAGGCTCTCTATCGAGATGGGCCGTGAAACTCTGAACAAGGCAACCTCGAACTTGAGACGGAGCTTTCTACCTGCGAGTGCATTGACGTAAACCACGTTTCGATCGACGAGCAGATAGGAGTAAATCTCATTCTGTATCTCGACCGGCAGAGTTTCGAAGGATAGACGCGACATGGTTTTGGCCCCAAAAGCAGAAGGCTGTGTTGGTGTATGGGAGGCTAAAACAATCAAACAGATGGAAGATGCTACACGAAAAATATGTTCATCTTTACCACTGCCAAGAGCCACTTGTTTGTTTTGGAGGTTGCTTACTAGATTATCACGATGCGGCCTTTTGATATCTCGACGACGCAGAGAACAAACCTGGAGATTGACGTTTAGAATAAGTTTTGTAGCTTATCGATGAATGCATTTCAACTTAGTATCGGCCGGATTTGCTCCAAATTTTTTTGAATTTAACAAAATCAATTTCAACCAACTTGAAAATGTAATTTGTTTCAGGTATAATTATACGTCAAAGTAGCTTCAACTATTCATGTTATGTCTTCTATATGCGCATTAATATACAGCTACACACAGCAAGCATAAGACACCACGTGTGATATCGATGAGCATGTCCTAAGCAGTAAGAACTTTACCCGATGCTTTGGTTTTGATATTGATTATTCATAGATTATAATAGTTGAGTATTTCGTCACATTGCAACGGTCTGATACACCCACGACACGATGGATCCTACATATCAATACTACAGGAAGCGGTGGGGCAATTCATGTCATTCCAGTTTCTTGGGAATCATAAGAATCAGGCTATATACAAAAACGCCTCTCTACAGCTCCACATGTGTGTCTGTTCCTTCTGGAGAATGAAGCGGTTACGTGCCCATCCGTGCATGCATATGCTCCTTCAAAATACATGCGCATGTGCCCCATCTCACAACTTAGAAAAGCTTTTCATAGTCATTAATGCGAGTGCTAAGTCGCCAGTCAAATGTCTCGTAAGGGGCTTGCAGGCCGCCCCCTTCAGAGCTTACAGCCCTTTTGCCTCGTCGTAGTCGGCTCCGGAGTACCAGCAGCCACCGTCTTTAAATGAGTGTGAACCCATTCAATAAATATGGGCGTAAAATACAACAACGAAACCAATAGCAAACCGGCACCGAAAGCAAACTGAGAAAGGATAATTGAAAAACTCTCTCCCTCGGCTTTGCTCTACTTGCCAATTGTTCGTCCGTGGTTTCGTGATGAAATGAAGGAAATTCTTCTATTTCGGTTTCGTTACTATCATGGGGTGTTTCGTAATACGTGGTACAAGAATCGGATAAAAGGAAATGTTGGGCTCGTCCCTTCCAATATTGTTCTTGCTTCGTAAGATCATAAAATTCATTCGATACAAGCGCGGCAAAGTTGGTTCAAGCATAAACTCGGCCAGGCCCACTTCTTGAGTGAGCATAATCGCGGTGTGCATAGACCGGTTCGCTACCTCGCCGAAGTTGTTCCTTGGGGGTAAGGTGTGGACTGTACATGACATTTTCAGTCTTATACTCAGGCGCGAATGTGATGTTCGAATATTCTGGATTGACAATCGGAACCTCCCCGTACAAATAAGGATTGGTGGGTGATCGCCCACTGGTATGTGGAGCTCCACGACCAGGCATGCTAGGACGAGCCTCGCGAATAACGGGCTCTTCAGAGCGATGTGATTTTGAGCTCGATCGGACAGGAGCTTGACGGGAAGAGCTGCTTGCACGAGCCACCAATGGTGGTCGTTCGCTGTGTCGATTGGAACGAGGAGACTCGCTACGATCTCGTGTAGCGACATAAATACCATCGTCGACATCTCGCAAGTCAGAACGGTGGCGTGTGACTGGAGTTGCTTTGCTCGCGTTGATGATATACTTGGTCGTCAACTTCTGGGGCTCGCGTCGTGGTGGACTACTCGAGTTGCGAGGGGATCGGACATAGGCTACGGGAGAATCCGAATCCGAATCCACATCGTAGGTAAAAGCGTTCTTCAATCGACTACCACTCGACCGAGCATGATCTCGGTCTCCGGCCTGGAATGTTGCTGCCCGTGGGAGGGGTGGCATGTTTCTTTCTTGTGATCGAGAATAGTCATCTTGAGTTTTCGATCGACTTGGCTTCTCTCTAACCATAGCTGCAAGACCTCCAGGTGCAGATGATTGTGATGGAAGTCTTGGACTCCTCATGTGACTGAGCGACGGTGATGGGGGTTCTACGATCGTAACTCCTTCTCGGGTTCGAGACGTAGCAGGTGATCTTCTGTGTTCCTTCTTCGATGACTCCTTACTGCTTCGATGCTCAGGAGTCTCTGAAGTTCGTCGGCTACTCCTCCCAGATGATCGTCTAGGCGAGTCATCCTCAACAGGATGCGCAAAGGGGTATGGGACCTGCGGAGAGGCGTGCGTTGGCGATACATGCTGAACACTGTATTTTCTCTCGGGCCCACCATATGATTCCGATCTTCGAGTAGAAGGAACAAATTCTGGATCTATCCTATCCAGGGCAGCCTTCCGTCGGCTCTGCATGTACTGAGTAGCGCTCTCCTTTTGTTCATAGTATTTTGAGTGAGAAGGAACATCTCTGGCCGACTCGCTGTGTCTCCCTTCCGTCTTCCTCTCCCTTGGTGGATGGGAGTCATAGTCAGATTCATCCTCGACATATGCAGCCCGGGTATATGTCTTCTCCTCTGTACCTCTCCTCCTCTCCTTATCTCTCGACTTCTTCTTCTCTCCATGCGCGGCTCTCTTGCTCTCCCTCTCCCACCTATCTCGTTCTCTGTCGTCGTTTCGTTGACTCCGTTCTCTTTCCCCTTCTCTCGTCGAGGGTCGCCTCCTGTCCGATTCATAGCTCGTAGACTTCTTCGCCGTGCGATAGCGTTCCTCAAACACCTCTTCAGACGGTCGAGGGGGGTACGTTGAATATATTGGATCGTGCGATGATGGAGCAGCTCTTGAATAGGTGTTCGCCCGTGGTTCTGCGGTCTTGATCTCGTACTCAAAGGGATTACTCCTAGCGGTCGGATTTCCCCGACCCAGTTCGGCCCGCAGCGCAAACAGCTTGACCTGCTCGTCGTACTGTATCCGCTTGGTATCGTCGCTGAGAAGCTCGTACGCCTGCTGTACTTTCTGGAACTCGTCCTGCTTGATGGCCTTCAGGGCGGCATCTTGCACCTTGTCCGGATGGCATTTGAGGACCAGCCTTCGGTGTGCACTTCGGATCTCTGGCAGCTTCGCGTCCTTGAGCACGCCCAGCACCTTGTATGGATCGGGAGGGAGGTTTAAGGTCATGGTGAGTTGAGAGGGAGGCTGACTGTAGGAGGCAAAATGGGTGGGTTTGGTGGTGTGGTTGCTCCAGAGCCTTGGGGTCTACTGCATCATCAGCAGACAAATGGGGGACGGGTCGCCGTGGTCGTGAATTGAACGGTGCAGCAAGTGTGAATAATTAGGTATTAAAATGAATGTATGTATGCGATGGTCGAAAAGGTGGTGGTAGGAGTATCACTCTTCGCAAGGCGGGATGGCAAGTGTGATGTTGATGGAAGACTGACCGACTGACAGGAGACTGGGAGTCGGGGCGTGCTGGTCGGTTGGTCGTTTTTGGGGACGGGATGATCCTGATCCAGGTCTGATCGATGCCGGTCACGTGCGAGGGAGCCCGGACAGAGAATGACGAGGGGCGGATTGCTTGGCTGGTGCTGGTGGGTGGAGAATATATGGGATATAATGGGATATAATGGGATATATGGGATTAGTTGTATGGGTGTATCGTTAGCTGGCTGGAGGTATGGGAGCAGATAGTCGCCAAAGCAGTAGGGATGCTCAGACCAGCCACCCCAGGGAACAAAGCGGCGTACGTAGTACGTGGTAGTGGCAGTAGTTAGTGGTCGACGTACTGTATGTAGTAAAGCGATCGTACAGACACCAGCCCCAATGGGTACGTGGGAAATGTATGTGTGGTGCGCGGTGGTTGGGGAGCTTGACTCAGCAGACCGCAGCGAGTTTCTTCGTCAGCTTGTGGCAACAGCACCGAGGAATCGCCTTCTCCGGAGTCTGGCTGTATTACAACTGGATGAGTGATGGTGAGTAATTGAACGGTTGCGGGATTGTCTTGCTCGTGAAAGTGAGGCCTGGAAGTATAGCGAACGCAGAGGAACAACCAGGTGCGCGATTAAGGGGGAAATGCTGGACTGGATGGACACGGTCGAGGCGGTGAAGTGGTTTGTTTACTGAAGGTTGATCCGGGGGCTTGGACCTGGTTGTTGCGGAGAGCCTCGTCTGATCAAGACTTGACAAGAATAATCGGTGTAGGTCGCTGGGTGGATAGGACAGCGACAGAATAGGATAGCTGGGTCGATACCGGGCAACGCGGGGCTGGCTGGTTTCGTCGTGGGTCGCTGTTGATGCAAAAGTGAAAATAGTTCCCAAGTGAAATACCAAAACAAAAACACGACCGGTGAAAGGGGAACGCAGCGCTGCTTAGGTGGTGTTGTATTCTCGGGCGAAACCTGAGCCTGATCTGACCGGCGGAGGGTTCCAAGAACTGACGACGGATTACGATGTCACGAAAGGGTAACAGTGTGATGGAATGCTAGCCCTACTGTCGCTATATCTGAGACTCGCCGACGCCGTATACCCAAGTCGGGGTGAAGGCGAGGATGGCTGTGGACGTGAGGTGACGGGAAGGATTGGAAGGAAGCGAAGCTATCGTCAATGGCTGCGAGCTTGCGGAGAGATCGATCTGTTGCGGAATGACTGACGGGAGAGATAGAAAGTAGTAATTGTAGCAGGTAGAACGAGAATGAATATGATCTGAGTTGTAAAAGCGTACGCTGTATAGAGCCAACAAAAAAAGAAGGGGGGGGGAAAGGCTGGCGAGGAGATAGATCTTCGTCAATGACTGAGCTGCTTTGACTGCAAAGTATTGTATTGGATTATTATCCCACCTCCTCAATTCCACAGCGTGGGATGAACGCTCAAATCGAGGGGAACCGGACGTCTATAGTACCAGAACTGCAGAGGAGCTCAATTCAGATCTACTGGCTAATGTATAAACAATCCAGTTAAATGTAAACAAGGCCCCAAAGTCGACCACTCCTGCACCACAACAGTCCATACTACCATCCCGCTACCAATAGTGTAGATGTGAACATCGGACGTGTCCCAGAGACCTAGTTACTTTACGGTTATTGGTGTTGTGGCGCCGAAGAGAGCCCCAGCGAGACCATAGTGCAGCTTGGTCTCATGCAGACGTGCCTTTTCCCGCCTACGTATCTCACCATCTATCTACATACTGGGAGGTGTAGCTAACCAGACCCTTTTGCGGCGAACAGTCCCCAGATATACCGCCGTCGAACAGGTGAAAGTGTGATATTTCCAGGCTTTCCCTCCAAGCAGCCTCACTTGTTGGCCAGGGACAGAGGAGAGAGGCAGACGAGTGTCAGCAAGCACACCACCCTCATGTTCTCGTTGAACCTTCGTCTCGGAGAAATGCTTGGTGACAGCTGTCTGCACCCCTCGACGGTCTGCGGGAAGAGGCCACTCGACCCTGGAGAACATATATCATCATGCCGCACATTTGCTGCAGTCCAATAAATAGCTCAGAGGCCCAATGGAGAGAGCATACACAAGCCTTTTCACCCCCCGTTCCTGACGAATCG
>Ga0247810_10000321_pt1 | contig 63239 bp, 55 predicted proteins | sample UWRJL119311C1_FD_179918 | JGI IMG/M metagenome (GOLD analysis project Ga0247810, IMG submission 179918) | Plant litter microbial communities from Arlington Agricultural Research Station in Wisconsin, United States - UWRJ-L119-311C-1 | ecosystem: Environmental > Terrestrial > Plant litter >...
TGTTAGACGGGGTAAAGTGGTAGACGACGTTAGATGGGGATGGAGATGGCGAGGGAAAGCGACCCGACCCGAGGTCGAAAGATCATCTCATGGTGATGTGAGAAAAGTAGAGATTTTCAATACCCACCCACTCGTATATATATGGTTTTATTTTATTAAAGATGTCATGGAAATAATAGACTTCGATTAGATGTTCTTTTTTTCTTTTTTCAAGTCTTTTAAGTCTCGTCGGTCTCAATTTTAAGGGGGGTTTTCTTTTTAGGCGGGCTATAACAGGGGTAAGGAAAAGTGAAGATTTCTAAGCTTTGAGAGGTTCTGGTATATTAGTGCTCGTTCTATCTATCTAGATCTTTGTAGGTTCTGAGGCAGATTGTCGATACGTAATGCTTGACAAAGAATGTAAGGATCGATTTTGACATTATGAGTATTCTACGTCCACTCGGTAATTTATCCCAAGGCTTACGAAATCTACAAGCCACGAGATCTATCCTTTAATAAAAGAACCAGCATGTTAAGCTCATGGTTCTAGGTCCGTGACATTCGTTTCATTTTCGTAAAACATATATTTATAGACAAACAGGGGTATCTTTAATCTTGGTAACAATCCTGCATCCGTCCTTCGTTAATCCAGCTCCACAGCATCGTCCCAGTCGCTATCTTCAATTACCGTCTTCCAGACTCCCTGGCTGGACTTGTAAGGCGCGACCTCCCCTTGCTTCTTCGCTTTGGGTATGGGTGCAATGCTTACGACGGAACTGTTATCGGAATCCTCGCCCGATGCTGGTATTGCATCCCAGCTGTCTCCCAGAGCTGGCTCGTTGATCCAAGGGTTAACCGCCTCGAACTTGCGTGCCTCCTCTAACATTTCTTCCTCGGAAAGCTCGTCTTCATCATCGCTATCGACCATCGCCTGGGATGATGTAGTTCCCTTTCTGGCCCGCTTGACCTTTAATAACTTTTCTACTTCTTTTCGTCCTCGCATGCGTAGGGTAAGTTCTTTCACCACATCCACCCACATGAGCTCGGTATTACAGCTCGGACAATTGCCTTGTACCGGCACTATCGAGCTCTCGTCGTTTTTCAAAAAGTGTTTGCTTAAGCATGTCAAGTGGGTGACGCTGTCGCAGCCAGGAGCGGGACATATGGAATATATGCCGGCTTCATGTTCCAGATCCGCCTGACAGACAGTACAAGCACCTTCTTGCTCAAACTCGACAATTTCCTTTCCCTTGAGAACATGCTGTTTAGCACCAAGATACTCAATATCCAGCGCTGCAATCCCATGCGTGGCTTTCGGCTTCTTCGACTTCGGACTCCCATTATCCTCACTATCCTCGACAACAACTGGTGGAAAGTCTGTGATGATTGGAATAGAGGATCGGATGGGTTCGCGAGCAGCTTTGCACCATTTTAGCCAGCTCTTGTGCACGTCGCCAGAGAAGAAACGGATTTCAAGTGGCCAGCGCGAGAATGAGGGGACGCGGAGGAGTAGATGTAGATTTGAGAGGAGGGAAGTGACGGTATGTCGGGGTCTCTTGGGGTGACCAGAACGCTTTTTCCCGGCTGCATGTTGGAGTCGGGATTCCGGGGGAATGTGAAGGGTGATGTGAGGATTTTGCCATGCCCATCTGTCGAGTTCATTAGTAAATATGAGAAGCCATTTATCGACGAAAGTAATTGTTGAAAGCCCGCGTTCCATACGCGAGATTTCCTCGAAATAGAAAGCATCAAACAGAGAAACAGGTCATGTGATATTGATATTGATATCATATGTTCTATTCCAACTTACTCAAACTGCAAAGCTGCTATATGACTAGGGAAGCCGGTGACAATACACGACATTTCCCAGGGCCGACATCCAGATCGACTGGTCCTCACGGCGCCGCCTTTCACGAGGCCATTGTGCTGCTTGAGCCGTCTAACTGTACATGCACGTGTGAGCAGCTTCTCGGTATGGTTTTGAGCTTGCCCAACCAACCTGGATTCGGGGTCGATCCGACATAGACACTGCTGGTCCTCACCGTCGAGCGCAGCAGATAACAGCAGTAAAATGCAGGAATCGGCCGGTCGAGCACCATGGTGCGTGGATGTATATAGATGCGACAAGTGTTGTTTTTGGAAGTTGATGCTGATGCTTGGCAGCGTCCAGCTACGTTATTTTAAGCTTCCCACTAGGCCGCTTCGGGATGCATTTCCACCAGATCCATGATCCACGACAGTTAATGAGTATCAAAACTTAATTTCAACTCCCGCGTCCCCCTTCACATATAGATGGCTGCCCGGTCTGGTGACCCTCACGTCGCGGTGCGCCGATGGTTTGCGCCTCTTGCGGGGGCATATACTGGCAATCATGAGAGCCATTTGATAGCGGCTCGACGAACGGGTGGACCAAGCCCTTTGACCATGCGAACCCCACTTCCATAAGTGGATTATTGAACGGCGCTCGCAGTGCTGAGATTAGCTGGATTGGGCGTGTGGTGGTGCATAGGAACCTTCTTTCCGACAGGCACGTACTGGTAGGAGCATAATGATCACAATTGCAAGGGCCGTTTCCTACTGTAGGTGAAGCATGCAATCCTCTGCACACTTTCCACTGCGCACGCCTACATCCCGTTTCATGCGATCGTGCGGCTACGCGTGAAATCCTTTATGCCAGTCGTCAGCTATTCTCCTGCTGGATGGCCACGGTAATGAGTGGTGGCTACCTGCTACCTACCACCTACCACCTACCACCTATCTGAACCACCATCATGATCATGATTCATGATCGCTCGGAACGTCCGACAGCCAGATCCCAAGAAGCAATTCCGTGCAGCAGCAGCAGCAGCATTTCGCAGCGCGGAGCTCAGAGTAACGACATGTCATCGTGATTGGCGGGTTTGGCGAGAAAGGTGGCCGCTGCGGGCAGCAAACCCTGGGTCTATAAAATCCACCCGCAAGACTGTAAGCTGTGATGGTGGACACCAGCGCTGGAAGAGGCATGTCAAATGGCAAATGGAGATGGGAGACAGTGCAGTATGGTAGCGAGAGAGATAGAGTCACTGGCCAGCATATATTGAATGATTTAATCCCGTCCGCGCATCGTCAAGCAGTGAAGTATAATAAAGTTGAAAAAGTGGTGGTGGTGGTGGACTGGACGATGGCACCGTTTGGATTTCTTAGCGTAGCATGATTCAGTGTCCCCGTAACACGCCTTCCAAGCAGACCGGAGCAAAGCCAAAATTCACAAAGCCCACCCACCCCGGCTGCTGCCCCATCCATCCTATCCTATCCCATCCATCCCATCCCATCACCACCACCACCACCACCGACTTCTCCCTCATCACCATCATCCACCCCCGTCGTGCGAATTCCTCCTGTCGCCGACATCGAATTTAATTCCTCTACAATCCCTCATTCGACCACCTCCCCTTCATCTAATATCCAACAAGGTCACCCACCGCACATACTTCCAACGCTCGTTGACCCTTCATCCGGTCCTGACAGGAAGAGCTGCCCAAAAATACCCCGTCCACTCCAACATCTGCCAGGCTGGCCAACAAGCCCGCCTCGATCAACCCTTCGATGCCGATAATTGGGGCTCCCTCGACCTGCGACTACTCCTGACCACTGTGAATTAATTCGCACCTCGTCCCGCCACCGCAACGATGGTGCAGGTGCCGATGTCGACCGCGGCATCCAGCTCGACGATGCGAGCCTCCCCAGCCGCAGGGGGCACCACCAGCAACACCGCATCGAGCAAGGGCAAGCCGATTCCCGTGGGGAATCCAAACAATCCGGCAGCAGCGCCATTGCAGCCGCTGAGCGCAATGCGGTCGCTGCCTCTGGACATGACGAGCGTCGAGAGGAGAGGGCAACCAACGGCGAGCAGAGAGAACAGCAAGCGGATCCGGCCCCATGGGCTATTGGAGGCACCTACCTACAGACCAACCGCGGAAGAGTTCAAGGACCCCTTCGAATATATGAAGAAGATCTCGCCGGAAGCGTCGAAATATGGTATCTGCAAGATCATCCCCCCCGACTCCTGGAAGCCCGACTTTGCCATAGATACAGAGGTGAGTCAATCAAGAACCACCCCCTCAAGCGATACGTCTCTGCAGGGCGCATTTCACGAGATTACGCTGTGAGGATTTTGTGGCCTGTCACTAACACATTGCAGCGTTTTCATTTCCGAACCAGAAAACAAGAGCTGAACTCGGTGGAGGGAAGTAAGTGTCACTCGCATCAGATTCTCTAGCTGTGTGATTATATATTTGACATAATTATGGCGCTGACTTTTCAAAAGGCACCCGTGCGAATCTCACTTATCTCGATCAACTCGCGAAATTTCACAAGCAGCATGGGACCAACCTCAATCGCTTTCCGAGTGTCGACAAACGGCCCCTCGACCTATACAAGCTCAAGAAGGCAGTTGAAGCTAGAGGAGGCTTCGAGAAGGTATGCAAGCTTAAGAAATGGGCAGAGATTGGCCGGGATTTGGGCTACAGTGGAAAGATCATGTCATCCTTGTCCACGTCACTCAAAAACTCGTACCAGCGATGGTTATACCCCTACGAAGAGTATCTCCGAGTCGCAAAACCGGGAGTGCACCAGCAGTTGGAGTTTGAATACGGGGGACCTTTAACTCCATCCCCTGCCAATTCACCTATGAAGAAGTCACACCAACATACTCCGTCCAGTTTACGTGCCGACTCGCCAGCCATACGAGCTTCAGATGCTCTAAACGCCTCGATGAAGGATGAATTTGAAAAAAATATGCGCAACATTCCAATGTTGGACGCTCCGGTTCATACTCCAACGCCGGCAACTCCACAGCCACAGCCGATAACTTCTGGATTTACGCCAGTCAATATCGGTGGTTTTACGCCGGTAAATGCTGCCCCCGCGACTTTCACTCCAGTTCCTAGTATCATCCGACGAGACCGTGAAGAGAGTGGTTTTACACCACCTCGACGACCATATGATAGCCCTCTATCATCGGCAAAGAATACTCCCGAGTATCGTCCCTCTGGGTTGGGAGCTGCGCCGATTGTAAATGGCTTCACCTCCAATCCTCTGCTAAAGCGGCAAATGAGTCACGACAGCATCGATTCGCGGAATGTCAGTCAACCACCTGAAGATGCTGAAGGCGAGGGGCGACGAAGTAAAAGGTTGAAGAAAGGTATGTATATTTTGCATTATAATTTTTTTAGTTGTCCCAAAATCTATTCTGAGCCTAAAGTTTCTACTTCGGGGGTTTTGGTGGCTTCTCAGATTCCATATGTGCGATTGGCCATTCATGTTCCGGGATACTGATTGGATTATTTACAGATCCGGTGCCGACTGTGGCTGGGTCGCATATGACTTTGTTCCGACCAACACCACCTCGGATACCTGGAGATCGGGGTTCATCCACACCTGGCGAGGTAAGTGATTAATCTATAACAGGAATTGAGAGTATTCTAATTTTAAACTAGAAATGCGAGCAATGCGGAAAGAGTGATGATCTAGCTAGCATTCTAGTTTGCGAGTCGTGCGATTATGGTTACCATATGTCCTGCCTTGACCCTCCCGTGACCCGAAAGCCCGACTTTGACTGGCATTGTCCGAGATGTCTTGTCGGCGATGGCCAATTCGGGTTCGAAGAAGGCGGTATATACTCCCTGAAACAATTCCAAGAAAAGGCAGCCGATTTCAAAGAAGGCTACTTCCAAAATAAAATGCCTTTCGACCCAGTTCTAAACTGTCCACGGCCTGTCACCGAAGACGATATTGAACGGGAGTTCTGGCGACTTGTCGCAAGCTTGGAAGAGACGGTCGAGGTAGAATATGGGGCCGACATACATTCTACGACTCACGGTAGTGGATTTCCTACCATCGAAAAGCATCCACAGGACCCTTATTCCACGGACCCGTGGAACCTCAACATCATGCCATACCATCCAGACTCTCTCTTCCGACACATCAAGTCCGACATATCAGGTATGACCGTGCCTTGGCTCTATGTCGGCATGATATTCTCGACATTTTGCTGGCACAACGAAGATCATTATGCATATTCAGCCAATTACCAGCATTTCGGTTCTACCAAAACTTGGTACGGGATTCCTGGTGCGGATGCAGAGAAATTCGAGGCCGCGATGCGAGATGCGGTGCCTGAGCTTTTCGAAACCCAACCTGACTTATTATTCCAACTCGTTACTCTACTCACTCCTGAGCAGCTGCAAAAAGCAGATGTCAAGGTATATGCTGTTGATCAACGTGCAGGTCAATTCGTCATTACATTTCCACAAGCTTACCATGCTGGTTTCAACCATGGCTTCAACTTTAACGAAGCCGTGAATTTTGCGCCCACTGACTGGGAACCAAGTGGCGAGTCTGGAGTACAGCGGTTACAAGAGTTCAGACGTCAACCATGTTTCTCGCACGATGAGCTCCTGTGGACTGCCGCCGAAGGTGCTGCTAGCGGTGGCGTAACAATCCCAACGGCAAAATGGCTGGCTCCGGCACTAGAACGATTACGAGACCGTGAAAAGGCCCAGCGAGAACTATTTGTTGGTAAACATAAGTCACATGATGGTCCTTGTGCAATCACTGACACGATTGAAAACGATGGTCCTCGGTGCCAGATCGGGTTTGAAGTCGACGAGGAGGACGTGACCGAAGACGTGACTGAGGACGAATATCAGTGCATATACTGCAAAGCATATGCTTACATCTCAAGGTACAAATGTGAAAAGAGCGGCAAGATCATGTGCCTGCTTCATGCTGGTAACCACGAATGTTGCGATATGTCGGAGGAACAGCGTTATGCAGGTATTGACCATACTCTCCACTACCGCCGAACTATGAACGAAATCGAAATTACGTACCAGAAGGTGGCAGATAAATCGGCCTTACCTGAAGAGTGGGAAAAGAAGGTAGAGAAGGCACTTGTCGACGACCCTACTCCCTCCCTGAAGACGCTGAGAGCCTTGCTTAACGAAGGCGAGAGGATACCTTGCGATTTAGCCTCGCTACCTATGTTGAAAAAGTTCGTTGAGCGATGTAACGAATGGGTAGAGGAAGCCACAAATTACATTGTCCGAAAACAACAGAATCGAAAAAAGAATGAGAAGGCATGGCGAAAGAACAGCAAGCAAGCAGAGCTGGAGGAGAGGGATCGTGAGCTTCGCAAGGTTGAAAATATTGTCAAGTTGCTCGACACTGCTGATAAGATTGGATTTGACTGCCCTGAAATTGCAACTTTGCGTGAACGGTCCGAAGCCATCAAGAATTTCCAACGAGATGCACGGGTTGCCATATCAAATGTTGTGTTACGCCAGACAAAAGAATTCGAGGAACTTCTGGAGCTTGGTCGAGGCTTCAACGTAGATACGCCGGAGATTGAAGCGCTGGATAAGATTGTACAGCAGATGAAGTGGAACGATCGAGCCAAGGAGATCCGAGGACAGTTCTTAAACTTAAAGGAGGTTGACGATTTTATTGAAGAAGGTATCAAACTCGAGATTCCGGAATACAATGACTACCTCAACCACTTCAAGGAACAGCGAAGCGCAGGAATGGCTTGGGAAGCCAAGGCTAAGGAACTTATCAACGCCGAGATGATCCATTATCCACAATTGGATGCGCTGTCGAACCAAGCTCAACTCAACACGCTTCCCGTATCACCAGAAACCCTTGCTGCCGTGGAACAGTTCCTCAACAAGCAACGCGAAGCACATAAACAAATTATCTCACTTGTTGAAAGAAGCAGGTCGCAGGATTTCACCAAGCGGCCCCCATATACCGAAGTCCGTGACACTATGGAACGTTTGACAGAGTTGAATAGCAAACCAAGTGGTACATTAGATCTTGAGAAGGAGCAGAAGCGCCACGAAGACTGGATGCGAAAAGGAAAGAAGCTTTTCGGAAAAGCAAATGCTCCTCTTCACATTCTGAAATCCCACATGGAATATGTGTTAGAGCGCAATATTGACTGCTTTGATATCAACTCGGATAAGCCAAGATTGCCAGCTGAACCAGCTTCTCGTGAGCCTAGTCCTGCAGAAGCCAAGTTGCACTCATGGGAGGATCCACGCTTCAGAGAGGTTTTTTGTATCTGTCGTCGCATCGAAGCTGGAATGATGATTGAGTGTGAACTCTGTCACGAGTGGTACGTTTTGACACTTATTCCTCTGTTATTGTGGTCTAACATTACTCTAGGTACCACGGCAAATGTCTGAAAATAGCTCGTGGCAAGGTCAAGGACGATGAGAAATACACCTGCCCAATTTGTGATTGGCGAGTTCGGATCCCACGTGACGCAGCTCGACCAAAGCTAGAAGATCTTCAAGCATGGCATGAAGAAATTCCTGGTCTGCCATTTCAACCCGATGAGGAGGAAATATTGGGCAAGATCATCGACAACGCCCAAGAGTTTAGACAGCATGTTTCGCCGTTCTGCAATCCAGTTATGGCAACGGCTGATGAGGCAGAGACACAGCGCTTCTACCTCCGCAAAATCGAAGGCGCTGAAATCTTGCTATCATACGAGACTAATTTTTTCCGACAGGAACTTCATAAGTGGTCGCCCGTTGCACCGGACCCACCACCACTTCTTGAAGTGTCCAAGAGTACGAGAAAACCAAGACCGACAAAGTTACAAAAGTTGATGGCTCAACACGGGGTTGACGATCCTGAAAATCTACCACAGGCGGTCCGGTTGAAGCCACATCAATTCAAGCGAAAGTCTAGCGAGCCACAACTTGCACTTCAACCAGCTCCTCGACGGCCTGGTTCTTCATCAATGACAACCCATTCGCACACCTTCCCTGCTGTTACTGCTCCTATGAATCACCTTGGGCACCCTGGCCCAATATTGACCGGTTTACATGATAGCTCTCCGCATGGCCATCCACCACAGTATGGCTCCTACCCGAATGTACAAGATTCACATTTTAGCATGTCACCCCGGGACGTGCCGCGTGATGCATTCGCACCACACGCGTTTCTCCACGGTGGAAGCATGCAGAGTCCAGGTGGATTTGGCAGCGTTTCACCTCGTCAAACGCCTATTTTTAATGACCGCGGTGGATTTGGTGGAATTGACAACGCAGTGCTTGGCGATGTTGACAGTCCAATGAGTGCAAGCTTCGGTGCTTTGTCAAGCAATATACAGCCAGGCCTAGGCAATGTAACTGCCAGTGGAAGTCAAGATGTAGCTGTGGCACAAATGTTCGACGATCTTACGAACCAAGAAGATGACAGCCAGGTAAAGAACACGGATACGGCGAAGGATAAGGCTGAGGAAGTCGACGGAGAAGTCGAGTGGGGTGGCAACGCTGCTGACGAAGAACTCACTTTGTTTTTCGGCGACCCTTAATTACGTTTATTCACGTGTGCAGAGAGGTGGCGGGGGCTATCAAAGAGTCAGGTTGTATGAATTTTTAGTCTGTAAGGTCTTCCAAAAAATAATGGGTGAGAGCATTTGGCGTTTGCGCTATGTCCTTTGTTTTCATCATTGGGACATGGGAGTATGGGATTTGGTTTGACATTGGGACGATAATGGAAGTATTCCTATGGAAAGAAAGGGATCTTCTTGTACTATTTTTTGCATGATTGAGCATTGCTTTTTTTTTTAACAAAAGACGGCCTATCCTCTGTCATATACGGGACGTGGGTTGGCTTTGCCTACTTAGCTACTTATTTAGAGCATTTTTTTGCTGGCCAGGGTTTAAAAAATTTAGACTATTTTGCATTGTGTACATATTTTTGGTTTTCGCTGCTTGATTGTGAAAAGTGATTTTGACAGTAGTGATGTGATGCAGAGCTGTGGACTTGCGTTTCTGGCTTAGCAATGGACGTGGGAATTGTTGGTCAGTATTATGACGTGACTTTGTCAGTTCATACTGACCTATGATATGATATGACTGTTTATTGTTTATCATACATATTCCATCAACTCATCGTCACCTCTTATGCATTACAAGTAGGACGGACGGAGCTAGTAGGTTTGCCACTTAAGTAAAGATGGATCTAGCTACAGAGAGAAGCGCACATTGTTTTCACTCAAGGGTTTATTCATATTTTCTTTTTTTCCTGCGTGAAGTTTGTCCACTCAGAGCTCCATTGCTCATGTACCACAGTGCGAGCTAAAACTAGAATCCCGAGTAGCTGAGGAAGCATAGGGGCTGTGCTGTGAAGGAGAGAACTTGTTTGTTCATACCTATCTCCTAACAAAGACACCCACACTCACCAACTCACTCACCCACTCACTTCCCACCATCGTCATCATCAACAGGCTGCAACGCCGCATAGTAAGTATTCACCAGCATCTCCAGCTCCTCCTGGAACGTCTCCACGATCGCCTTCGCATGCCTCATCCGGCGCTCGTAGTCCTCAACCGGAGCCGAGTCCGCCGGCACCACCCTGTCTCGCACCTGGGCCAGCTTATCTGCCCTGTCTTGAAAGAGCGCGTGGAGGTGGCCCAGGAGTGCTTGTTGGTCGCTGGCTTTTTCGAGCTGGGGTGGGAGGACCGTCGAGGTGTAGAGTAGCGGGCTGGGTTCAGCGGTTGAGCTGGAGGATTGGGTGGGAGCATGTGTTGTAGAATGCAAGTATGATGGTCTGGGATTACCGGTGTTGGCTCCTCGGTGCGTGTGTTTTCTGCGATGAGAGGTTTCCGTCCGGTTGGGAAAGATGGCTTGTCGAAAGCTTTGGGGCCGAGGATCTGAACCGCGAGGATTTGGTGGTCTAGATTCCGATAGGCGTCTGCTTGTATTTTGACGAGGGTTGTGCATGTTATGTCCTCCCTGTGCTTTTACTTTATCTGGGTCGTCTTTTTTGTAATTGCTTGTGGAATTCATCACAAAGCGGAGACACGGTGATGACGACTGGCGTATTGCTTGGTTCACGATATGAAATAGCATAGCTACGTGGATCTCGAGTATTGGAACCTAGACTCGAGCCATGCATTTGGTCAAAATGGCCTGGTTCCGAGCGTGCCATCGTTGAAGACGATTGGGGTCGAGGATCAAAAGCAAGGTGTTTAAGATATTTCTACTTGTACAGTTTATTATGGAACGGTGTACGGTGTGGAAAAGAAGATACTTGTGATATAATTTGTTTCGTCAATTGTTCAGAAGAAAGCTGCGCTATTCGTACAAAAGTTAACGCTCTAGATTTGAAAGGAAATCGATAAGATATTATAGCATTGATACAAAGCAGGTTTATTGAACAATGAAAACAATTATATCTTTATTTCAATGTCTTATTTTTTAGACAACTGAGAAAGTGTCTTACATCCTTGATAATTCCTTCATGCTTTCACCGGCTTAGCACTCCTTTCTCCCAATTTTAAGAGACATTAGAATACATGACAAGTGAGTAGTTTTGGATAAAACTTCAATGTAGTTAACTATTTGGAGGCTTTGAAAAGCAACGAAGGTTGAAAATATCTTAAAAGTGTATATTGGTCGAGGATTTTTGCTCAAATCATGATATGTAATTCTTGTGCCATCTACAACAGCCCTCATCTCATGTTTGTAACTTCTTAGTTGCCTATTAAACAGTGAAACGCAAGCTGTATGAATGCACTTGAACTATTTCCAAAACCTGTTGACTGCTGCCATAAATTAGTTACGTCCACTGCCGAATTCCTCCTAGCCTAGTACAAAGTTATTTAGTGGGTGAGATGAAAGAGTTAGCTTTTATATTTGTAAACAATAAACAGCTCAGAGTCATTATGCTCTCCTAATCTCGAGTTTGCGTTTTAGTTGGGATAACTGGCTCCGTTGTGTGTGTCAAAATCCAACCGACCCACTCGAGCCGACGTGCCGCAGACTTCACTTGAGAAGAACCAGCGCAATTAGTGTGTTCACCATACGATTTTACAGCCTCAACAAAAGAAATGTGACGAAATGAAGAAGTAGGTGCGGTGGCTTAAAGAGCGAATTTGCGTATTAATTCTCAGAAAAATGGACTTTGGCATTAGGCCGGGAAAACTAAGGAGTATATAAGTCCTCCAAAGCCGATAGAGAAAATTCGAATTTGATCTTTCTTCACCGTTTGTTCTAGAACTTAGGAGCAGAGTATCAGTAAAGATGAAGCTCACAACCTATAGTGTGGGTGCATTGGCTTTCACAGCACTTTCCGGTGCTATGCCTACTCGTCCCAGGCTTATTGCCAACGCTCCTGCTACGGTACGTAAAATCCAGCTGCCTCTTTCTGCCGAAGCCTGACAGATTCTTACAGATCACAGCACCTAGCATCGATAGCTCACTCCCTACTCTCCAAGCTTCGTTCTTTAGGGAATCTGAGCAGTCTGACATGGTACCAAGGTTGTACATAAACAAGGCTCCCTTGCCAACAGGTGACGCAGATATCCATTCAGACAATGGCTTGATTCCACGAGGTAGAAATCGCAAGGATCCTAAGAGCTCTAAAGCAACCACATCAAAGGCTCACATGCTTACTACCACCGTCACATTTGGCACAACTGCTTTTGCTTCAGAGCAAACTGACTCTTATGGAGACATTACTGGCGACAAGAAGTCTACGTATTACCTGAAGTTTACCGATGAGCTGCCTGTAAGTCACTGTAGCTCCATAGAAACTCCTATCACCTTGAGTGAGTTGGTGATTCAGCAGCTGGGGGGTTCTTGAAATCGGCTCCACTGCTCCGTTGATTCAGGAGCATACCCTGCTTTTTCCTTTCATGAATCGAGAAGTGGAAATTGGTGCAGGCAAGAATATCACTAACATACATGTCTCATAGTGGACATCAACAAGAACAACAACTCATACTTATGTACATGTGACACCTATTGAAGCCGAAGCCACCGAGTTGCAAGCTCGAGCACCAAGAACCACCACACCAACTTCCACACAACCTGATCTTGGTGACCCAGCCACCTTCAAGTATATTTCATTCAGCAGAACGTCATGGATTACAAGCCGGACGACTCAGGTGGAGATAATTCGCTGGCCTCCAAAAACTAGAGGTATTTGTTTTTCTTGGATACCAATTCTCCTGGCCTATAGTATTCTGATGGTTGCGTGCTCTTCCAATTGTCTTTAATGAGGTTCTGTGTCTCAAAGACAGTCGTTTTTTCCGCAAGCGTTTTGAAATTTCCAGAATCTATTACTAATGGCAACAAACGCTAACTAATTCATAGGGGAATGGCCTCATTATCATCGCTCAAGCTCCACTGCCTCTGTGACAAGCACGGGAAAACATGGTAAAATATCTTCAAGTGCCACCAAGAAGGCATCTTCTTCCTCAAGCAAGGTAAGAAAGCCGACCATACGCACTAAAATGCACAAGAGCAGGCTTTCAAGCACCGCCATACCTGCACCAAGCATATCATCTTACGTTGATTCTTTCGAATGGAGCAAGACACACATATTCGAGCCTGAGCCAACCCCTGTCGAGGCAAAGAGAGCCATAAATTTAAATGACCTCAACGACATCCGGTCAAACGTTAGAGAGGCAGTCAGCCCAACTGCATCAACCTATGTTGACTCTTTCGAGTGGAGCAAGACACACAAAGATGAGCCTGAGACCAGCGCAACAGAACCCCCAAGCTTAAGCAAAAGAGCCATGCTCTCCACGAGGGCGTTTTATGTTTATGACGACTCGCCCCAATGGAGCTCAACATCTAGGATGGATCCAATACCAACTAGCTCTTTTCAGGAAATTTATGAGTCTTGGGAGGACGATGACGATGATCGTCACAACGTCATGGCAGCGTTTGAGCCTGTTATCGAACATCTGGAATAAAAGGCGGTTTTGAGAAATGTGTAGGCTCTGGGGATGAACTCTATTGGGCTGTCTAGACTATAATCTTGGAGGGATGTACCTTATCGTTACGCAGAGCTAGAAATTCTTGGTGTTTGGGTATTTTCGATCAAAGAAGGAGAGAAATGCAGTCGAAAATTTGAATCGAATCAAGTTGTTATCTAGACAAGCAAAAAAGAAAATGAAGGCATAATTATCTGCCGTGACCATCGTCCATATTACACAACACAAACCAGTCTCGCTTGAGCTAGCGCGGTCATGCTCGACATGACCAAATGAACGTGCCCCGATTCGACCAGAACACATCTCACGTTATCTTTTGAGCTAATTGAGATTGATAATCTGAAAAGCATTAGTTTTTGACTTGCCCAGGTCCAACAGTACCACACAGCATGCACAAGAAAACCAACCGTGGGGACGCAATCCATTTGTGATCTTCCGATTCCCCATTCTTTCGACATCTCATATGTGGTAAAGAGTCTGCAGATGAATGCAGGAGTGAAAGGCAGTATCTCAGTAAACATAGGGGGGTGGCAGTGAAACGAGGGATGGCATTAAAAGGAGTAAGGGCGCTTTCAAGAATTTCACCCGAAACTTCCGTAGGAATGTGAACAACAGTTATGATAACCATCGGATATTTCATAACTTGATTGGAAACTGAAGTGGAACTTGAATACTGCTCCAGGCAATACAAGTAGGCACGAGAGGAAACTATATGACTCCAACCCCGAGAACCTACTTTTGAAGCTCGCAATCACGCCAAGTACTTACCAGTCCGAATTCTCAAATTTCTATAAAGTGATAGTGTACAATTGAACCATTTGATTCAGAACCCTAACTATGTGAAAGAAGCCATCAACCTTCCGTAAAAATCGCAGATCTCTTGGAAGAAAGATATTCCGCTCCATATGCCCAAGCCGAAATGAAAAGCAAGAAATTTATACTCCTTCATACCCAAGTCATGCAAAACTAATAACCACGACGGTGTTGGTGGATGTGGCGCTTTGCTCGTACAGCGGCTGTAGCTGTAGATGTGACAGGAACAGTAACAGTGACCAGCTCCTCAGCCCAGAGGATCTCCGAGACGGTCAAACCATTGGTGAGGTACTGCGTGCTGACATACGAGGCTGTGTCCTTTGGTGGCGATGGAGTTGGCGCCGGGGGCGATGGTGTTGGTTCTGGTGCCTTTGGTTCTGGTGCCTTTGGTGCTGGAGTCTCAGCAGCAGCAATCTTGACGGCAGCTTCTGAAGGAGAGCCAGTTGGCTTTTCAGCGAAGACGGCACCTGGAACATATGCTGAAGACTCTCCAGGCGCGATGGAAACACCTGATGAGTATGCAAGTGTTGGAACAGGAGCTGCCTCGACGACGGGGGCGGCACTGGGGGCTGAATTGCTACCGCCTGCCTTTGCGCCCTGGGCATATCCCGGCCCCTTGAGGATGGGGGGGTTGCCGGGAAGTGATGTCAACTTCCCAGAGGTCTTCAAGGACTTGATAGCAAGGGGCTCCTCAATTTTGCAGGTGCTGTAAACAGATTCATCCTGAATATCGAACGGCTTACAGTCACTAATCAAGCCAGAGTCGTTTGTGCAAGTATCGACCTGTAAGTCACGCATTAGATCAACCACAAAGAGGATGGGAAACCATAAAACCTACAGCTGTTTGCAAGAAATCTTCCTTCCAGCCTGTGACAAAGTCTCCGTGGTAGCTGTAACCTGGCGGAAATTAGAACACTTTCACCAAGACAATATGTGCGACATACCTGTTGGGTCACCATTTGAGAGGACAAATTGACCATTTCGACCTGCATATTTGTTGGTGGCCCAGATAGTTTCATAAAGCATAGATACGAGGCGCTTGGGGAATTCTTTCGGGCAATTTCCAGTCATGACTTGCGAGGGATATGCCACATGGGATCTAGAGTCCTCGGAAGTCAAGTCTCCGTTCCAGCATGAAGGAAACATGAGCTCGGCGCGAATTCCATCCTTGCAGTTTGCGTCCAAGAATGCCTTGTCTGGGAGGAAATGTCTATAAAGCGTTCCCTCTGCAGCGGCACCATAGTTCAAGCAGTTAAATCCGACAGCAGCCTGGCGAAGAAACTTCTGGTCTGCAAACTCTCCAGTCCATGCAGACTTCTCAACATCGGGCACAGGATAAGTGAAGTTTCGTTGGTTAACGTCACCAGCGATCATCTGGAATCCCTCGGGAAAAGCATGGACCTTCTTCTCTGCATCACCGGGATTGGGAAACAACAAGTAGTATCTGTTATATATTAGCAGCTGGCACACTAGGTTCTAGTATGGGAGCTTACGCGAGCATCCCGCCTATTTGCTCGACAACTTCAAATTCGCCTGTAGCAGCATCTTGAAAGTAGAAGGCAGGGGTCCAATAGGCGGATTTGTCTTGGGAGACGGCGCAAGAGGTGCAGTCGCTCTCCAACAAATCGGCGGTAGTAGAGGTAGGGGAGAATGCTGCAGGCGAATTAGGATCAGTAAATGAATACAAGATGTGAAAATGAAGAAACTTTCAAGATGAAATAACATCACGGTATGAGTATCCAGAAACAAAGATCAAGGCAGGTCGGAATAGGGCAGACATACCAGAACCACCATGAATGGCGTGGATGTGCTCGGAGACACCTGCGAAGGAGACAAGAGGATCAATTTGAGCGAATCCAGACCGAGCTCTGCACTCCATACGCCAGAAGGCATCTGAAGTCGAAGTAAGAACTAGAATAATGGCAGAAATCTTTCCCATGTGAGTATGCATGTTAGAGAGCATAATTGCGACTGTCCTAGAGGTGCAGTCTTTGAGATGTTTAGTTAAGATGAGTCGATTCTCCTACTAGGAGTAGATGTAAATGGCGATGAGCGGTGAAAGGTTGAAGCGAGCAAAGAATATTCTCGGCGAGTAGAAAGCTGGTCTTGTCCTGTACCTTCCTTCGGAGTTGTTTTCTCGGCTAGCGTGTTGATATTGGTTGAGGGTATTCCCAGGCTTGGCAATTCGGTATTTCTGAATTTGACAGCCCTTCAGTCCTTGAGTGCACAATGCAGATGCTTAATGGAGAACCTTTTGATATTTTCTTTCAATCCTTCACGGCGATGTAAATTGTTGTTTTTGTTGTTATGGTGTCGCTACCCCTTATTGGCCTTCAATTGCTAACAAAGTACACTGGTTTGCTGAACGAGTGAGATGCTAGGACGTAATGAGCGTTCGTATCGTGTCCTTGCACGGTGTAGTCTAAAAGAGTGTCTAGGTGAAATGAATGTAAGGTCACGCAGCGCCTTCAGAGACCAAGCAGAATGCGACGAAAAGCAAAGGGTGTAAAGAGGGACGAAACAACTGAAGTTGATGATGTTGTAAAGAGGAAGAGGGACGAACAGGAGACAAACCGACGAACCGCCAAGGGTTACATTCCATTCACCTTTTGGGGACGTGCATTCTTTGCAGGTGGCCACACACATTATCCCCAGGGCAGTTGGAACCAAAGGAAGATTGGACCGGTAGTGGAGGGGGAGGGCATGAGGTTGGAAACCCACATAGTGATGATGGGTTTCGGGGGTTGCGAGACAGATCGTCTGCAAGGTCAACAAGGGGTTCAGGGGGTCCAGCACAATAAGCGCTTTGCCCTAAAGTGACAGCGAGCGAGGCTCCGAGGTACCTGAATATGTTTTACGCACGACATACACCAATGAAAAGGTTGCAGGTCAGGTACAATGCATCCAAGCAGTGGCTACCATCATAGTCAATGTCTCCCTCCAGATCACTTGGGAACAATACTGGAATCCACTTGCATGCTTGCAGCGACTGGCTGTTGTACCCCAATATAGCACCTGCTTCAGACCCATACTCCGTATAACAAAATCCATCCTTCACAGTCCCGGGTCATCAGAATGCTGGGCTTATCCCATCATCGTGGTATATATGGAACCAAGCGGACCTGAAAGGGGTTATTTTGGAAACCAGAGACGAACCAATCATGCAAAGTCTTGCCCCTTAAGCTGAAACGGCAATTGACATGAACACAGCAGTCATTGGTTCCAGCAGCTTACTCGATTGTGCAGCGTCCTGCATTCTCAAACACTGACCCAGTCTTAATTTAGAAGGTAATGGTTAGCGTGTGGCTGATCTGCCTATCACCAAGGACTTGAGATGACATAATTTGCCATAACATTAGACGTTGGTGCTGATCGACTGGATGACGACGAGTCACTTAAAGCAAACGCAAACTGGGAACAATTTTGCGGTGAATGAAGGAAGATGGCCAGACAATCCATGATCTCCATGGCGGCGGTGGGGTTCGGTGGTTGCTGCGGGACTGCGGGCAAACGGCGCTGGTGCTATGCATATGGATGATATTGCAGCTATATCAGACCAACACTTAGACAGTCCACTATACATACAGCAGATACATTTGGTGACAATCCAAATATCGATGGTTAAAGGGGATATAGGTAGGCCGGTCTGGAGCATGCAAATGCCTTCATCATGGGTCAATATCCCGTCTCCTCAAGACGGGGTTGAATCCATGGAGTTATGGAGAGGTCCAAGCCTATTTCAACTATGGCTGTTCTCTTCAAACTGCGGGTGCCTCAGGAACTGCACTCCCTGAACCGCACACCCTGTGACCATTTAAGCTTGATGATGAAGCTCAACGCTGTCGTTTGGTTTTGTCCATCTCTTATGCTTTGCATGCGAACTGCTCACTGTTGCAGAAAGGTTTAAAGCTTAGATTCTCTCCATGCGGGGGTCTTTGGAAACTTTGTTCTGGGAATGTGGAGTTGGAGGATGCGTTCCAGCTCGAAAGGGTAGCTCTATTATATTCTAGGTATTGCAATATTGCATAACATGTGATAGCCTGTTCGATCTCACGATTTCAATCCTAGGCGAGCATGATGAGGCATTTCCGGAAACCAAGGAACATCTCATAAACGACATTCTCGTGCGAGAAAAAACCCGGAGATCGATTTGAAGATTTGTGGGCTGTCAAATAACAAATTATACAGGTACCATCCACTATGTACCATGGTCCTTGTGAAAAGGCGAGAGTTTATTGACTTCTTCGTAAAGCCCAATGACGATGGCTTCCAAGAGTTGTTGATTGGCACCTGGTAGAGTGGAGTGTATAGGGAATCTTGCGTCAGGGAAGAAGTAATACTTCACACCAGTCTGGCGAGATTTTCAATAGTCTTGCGTAACCTCCTGGCATATACAGGCAAGAAATTCATTGTCTCGTTCTGTATCTCCAGTGTGCGGCTGTACCAACCGATATCAGACCTTCTCGAATTGCTAGGATGAAACTATCGTGCTATGATAGATGAGATGTGTTTAGTGTGCAGACCACGAATATGGAGGCTGAGGGCCGTATATTGGATGCATTCCAAGATCTTATCCATGGTGGCATTTGCGCGATGGATCTCATTTGAAAGGTATAAATGAATGATATTAATTGTCCATAGAATGATGGAGTGGCTATACGATATTCCCGAGATGAACACCTGGCTCACGACCACAATTAGGAAAGAACCACTTCTGGTCGCATGCCCCTCAAAGACAACAGCAAAAAAACAATCTAATATATGAACGGTGATTCTAACAATTGGAAGGAAAGCAAAACATTTCATCTGGGTGCTGAAAATAAATGTTAGAAAAGAGATTGGAATTCATAAAAGTCATTTCTGCTAGAAATGAAATCAATTCAGCCATTAGTACACAAGACTTCCTAGGCTTTGTCTTCACTTCTTCCAAATTACGAGAAACTGACTGCTCAGATAAATCAAGTATCGAGATGTCGTTGTAATTGTAATTGCATGTTACCTACCAAGCTCTCGGTTCTCAAACACGGAGAGTGTACACGGGGCAACATTGGTTCCATGTTTTGGAAAGAAGACGCACAGATAGCAGGATCTGGTGGCAAGTTCATTCTTAAATCGTCCGGTTTGTTAGCACTTGCAATTTTCCAAAACAGCATACCTCAGACTGAGTTTTCTACAAATATACTTCGTAAATTTCATCTCCTTCGAGAAGGTTCGAAGTGCTATGTATGTAGGTTAAGGGTTTATCTTCAGGCGTCTCATTTGATACAACCGCTAAGTAGACGCGACAACAGAAACATAATCGAAGACACTATAATAGTAAGCTTTCAAGACCGTTGGATATATACAAGATACTACAGAGCTAATGGCTGTCCACGATACTTCCCACGTGCCAAACTAATATACAAATATGTCTACACATTTCGCCGCTGTTTTTCAGCCGCTCTTTTCTTTGTTGCTTCGCTCAGTTCTAATTTCCTCTGTCTACGCCTCTCTGCATTCATAGCCAATTTCACCTGCTTCTGCTCTAGTATTTCACTTTTCCGTTTTGCCTCATAAGCCTTAGCCTCTCGCTTTTCATCTTGTCCTATTAAGTCCTCCATGTCCTTTTTCTTCTTCCCGACAAAGTCTTTGCCAGCATGGGTGACGGACGTGACCGTGGAAATTCCCTTATCCATTTTAGAAGCGACAAAATTCTTGATCCCAGGGCCTCTAGAAGGCACTGGGGTAACGGGAGGCTTGAAGGCACTATCGATCTCCGCTTGGGTAAGACTTTTCACCTGCAAGCCGTTTTGCGGTCCGGCGGTGGGAGTACTTTTGACTGGAAGGGGATATAATCCAAATCGCTCGCGGAACTTAGCATTTTGGAGTAAGGTCATTTGGCCAAATGAGAACATTGAGGTAACACAAAAGGACAGTTGCACGGCTGCGGGTAGCCAGAAAGTGAATGCGAACGATAGAACGGGCATAAGGATTGCAATTGTCTTAGTTGCCTGTGCACTCAAAGTTGATGCACCCGTTTCGCCACCTTTCTGTTCGGTTGTTAGCTTTTCCCATGTTAAATTGAATATAGAGGTTACACACTCGCAAAGTCCAGTGCAGTAAAGCTGCAGTTCCCAGAGGAAGCACAAAATATGGATCTGGTATGGCTAAGTTATAAAACCATAGCACGCCTCCGTCTTCAAATCCAGGAACTGGTAACAAGGACATGCCTCTCAAAAGTTTCCAAGTTCCGTATCCAGTGAACACCTGCAGCATTGGCACAAATGCTTTATAAACCTTAATGCCCGCCTTTCTGTTGATTTCTGAGATTTCTTGTCTCGCCATCATCATAGCTTCCGTATCTCTATTCTTTTGCGCCTCCCTCATTTGTTTGGTAAGAGGTTCAGTTATATGCTTTACCGCGGACAGTCTCGCAGATGTATCTGAAGCTCCTAAATACGCCTTGAGTAATACAGTACGTGCAGCAATTGCGGTTAAGACAATGGAAATCCACCACGGTGTTCCTGCAAGGACATGAATGTGCTCAAGTGTCCACTCCATCATTGCCGTCGGTCCCCAGCCATAATCCAACCCAAGAGATTTCAAGTAACCAATATGTTCCGGCACGCTGGAAAGATGATCAAACGATAGGTCGGTAACATCGTCCAAAGGTGTAACAAGATCGGAGCTTTGAGCTGGAGGCGAGCTTGCGGAAGACGTGCTGATTATTGGAGCTGCGGTAGTAAGAGGGGTGGTTGAAGCAAAGCGTACGCCAGCGCCATTCCGTATTAAAAGGTTTGTATTAGAGATTCGTATTCTTGGTAACGTTTGCATGATCGACGAGGCACTCTTCGAAAGGAGCGGACTGGACCGAATGGAGCCATTCTGTGCGGAAGAAGTGAACTACTAGGTCAGTAATTGACAGCTGCGCTGGGATTTGTGGCTCATACTAGCCTTGGAGAACTTGATTCGAACCGCCGTCGCCCCAAACCTATGGTTTGGCTCGACAAACGGAGTGTTCTGGCGGGAATCATGTCGATGTGGTCGCAATGTCGCAGAACATCAATATTTTGGGGCAGGCTTATAGAAATCGTGAACCCCTGTTCGCAGATTTTGTGGGGATGTCATGTGGATTGTAACTTTGGACTCTCCACGAACTGAAACTCAACTATTTCGTTGCTACAATAATACTTTCGTAGTTTTCCAATCATTTACGCAACTGGGGTACTGATTTAGATGGTACAAATAATTACAATTCATATGTTTTGCAAAAAAAGATGAGAAATAGTATGAGAAGCTACTCTAAAGATCTGTCTGGTAAGCCATTGTATTTGTTATTTCAGCTCTCTCTCTTCATATACCATGACAATATGCATGATAACTGCGAACTTCTTTTATAAATTTGTTCGAGATTTGGTTATTGAACCATCTAAGTCCATCCGTTCGCTTTATTTTGGCGATAATGTACAATTTCCTTTCTCGATTCATGAGTGTATATACATACACGCATTTCTCATTCCAAACTTGTCAACTGGTCCAAATCTCCTTCCCTCCGCCTCCTCTCTAAAGGATCCTCTCGAACCTCGATACCTGGCCCAGCGGAATGTGATGATCTTGACGTTGGGAATACCTATTGCAGACAGTTTAGCATGTTATTGTGCAATAAAGCCAGTAAGCCCTCAGGCTCGCAATATGCTAACAATGATTGCTAGCCAGAATGGCTTCGGCAAAGACTTTGAGCCCCAGCAGTAATCCAAGAAACGTACCTTTGTTCCACCCCATCCTAATCTATATGCTGCCTCGTGTGCAAATAGCTCCCCAAACCCCAACATCAATCCATTGACGAATGGCAACAACAGATTGATAGCAGCTCCGCGTATTAAGCCCCATATAGTAGGCGGAGAGTACAGAATCATTGGTGAGCTTGAGGAAGATGGTGGGGATGGGGAAGATTCATCGTTGCCAGAATACTGCTCAGAGTCGGATGGTATTGTCATTGAGGATTCCGTCAATGGATTTGCGCGATCTTCGAACGACATGGTGCAGTTCTGACGGGTTGTGCGACTCAGAAGTAAATTCGAAGTCAAAAGCAATTTTGGGTGTGGAAAGCTGAGTGTATATATGATGGTTTGGAAGCTGTTTGCATATGTTGATCTGAATCGGTCTAATGCCTCAAAACCAAGGCACCAACTTGACGTCGTCTCCAATGAATTTGACATACTATCTCAATTGTAAATTTCTGGCAATGCATAGTTAGGAGTCCTTCATAATAAAATTACAGGAATGTTTTTAGGAGAACAATATTTCTTTATTCAATGAGTAACTCACAGTTGGCCTCAATACTACGAAACAAGCTCAAGATTATGAGGTTCGCTAGTGCCTCCCAAGTCATGTTTTCCAAGAGATCGAAGAGTACCTCTTTACGTATATTCTATATAACAGTAGCACCGATGATGGTTCGCATTTACTCTCACGGTATTTCTAACTCATAATTATAAGATTCGCCACCTCACGGGAGACTACGCTGTTTGCGACTACGGCACTGATTTTATATATTACAGGCCGCTATAGAATCTAAAATCCCGAGCTCCAGGAATCCATCAGTGGCCACCCAGATGATAGCCAAGAGTCCGATGCATTGAATTCCGCTCCCCAATCTTGCATTGAAAAATCTATATCGCCAACCGGTATATCACCGATTTCACTTTCGAGATTATTGCCAAGAGCGGCCGGCATAGAAGCTATCCTACGCTTTAGAATTTCCATAGCTTCTGAGAGGCTTAATATCGCGGCTTCGACCATCGCCTTTTCGGGAGAGATTTTCTTCTCCAATGCACTAATGTGAGCGAACGCGACAGAATACATGAAATGACTCTTGACCGCCGTTTCCCCTGCTTCAAGGCGCTGGTAAGAGAGAAGCATCATATCCCGTAAAACTTGCAAGTATGGTTCACGGGTGGATATTCTTTCTTCTCGAAAGTAACACGAAAGCTCCTCTTCTAGAGGTGAGATCATTTCTTGGTAAATCACTATGACTGACTGAATCAAGATTTCCTTTAGGAAACCACAATTGATGAGGCGGAACCGTGTGTAGTCATCCTCGAATTCATAGCCATCGGTTCCATCATTGACGACGAGGTCTTTTGAGGGGGCTGAATGCACTGCTAGAGCAGTGTCAAGATATACTCTGTGGGAATAGTAAAACTTTGCTCGGTTTCTTGCTTCCATTGCATAAGGACGGTGCAATACGAGAAGAGATTCTTGAAGTTTTAGGTCAAATATCTTCCTATGAAGTGTGGTCGGCCGAAATTTTGCCGAAACATCCTGGGCAGCTCGTGCAAATTTCGAATGGCCAGCCTTGTAAGTTTGTATTAGATCTTTATCAAGTCTAATTACTTCCTCATAAGATGCTTCATCTCGGCAGTTACTAAGAAAGTTTGCTACTTCGAGTCTCGTAGTAAGAGAATCTAACAACGTAATTTGTACTGATGATTGTGTAAAAATGTGCGACGGGTGTGAAAGTGGTTGAGTAGCTATTGATTCATTGATCTCATCATCGTTGATATTCGAGGGTGGTTCCGTATCAAAATCATCTCGTGAAATCATTGGTGTCATCCCGGAATCTAAGCAAGCCTGTATATTAATCTCTAGAATTGTTGCCCACAGTCTCCTTCTTACTTCACTGTGCAAAAAAGAGAAGCGTTTGAAGTGCTTCGGATCTCGATGAAAGCCCATGCTCATCGATGTCCTTAGAAGGCTGCCGGTATGATTCCATAGAATATCGGCACCTGTTCCCCACATTGAACGCGCAAGAAGTAGCAAGCACTCTACCTGTACAGTAGCTGTGTTGAAACGACTCTTATCTCTGGGACTTGTCAACCACGACTGAGCAGTGTGAATCCAATGAAGTGCTTGGGTTTTATGGGAATCAAAATCCTGGCCCTTATAGAAGCAGGTGCCAATAACCATTACCAACAGTATCTTAATTAAAGATACTGTCGATGTAGCACTGGGATCAGCCCAGTACTGTTCATATTCCCTTTCGAATGATGGAATATGAACAATCCGATAAGCTGACTCATGTGTTCGCAAATAATGACTGACTAGTTCGTCTGCGACACCACGATCAGGCATCGTGTGCTGAAAGGTGATGCCTAGTATTGTCCATTGGGGATATTCTGCTGCTTTAATTGCTTTAGCCATCAATTTACAGCTGTGGAGCATAGCATTGATTGAGCCTTCATCGTCTTTGTTTTTCATTTTTATGACACCATCAAATTTCTCAGCGGTGTCGAAGCACATGAATGACTTGGACTAAATTTTGTCAGTTATGAATTTGGGATGGCAATTGGGATTGATTTCACCTGGGCTATTGCGGAGATCCAGTGACCGTGTCCAAAGTATCGATTCTTCAACATGGTACCTTTAAGCCGAGAAGGAGAACCGTTTTTGGAAGTTTCATTGTCGACTACTTTGCCAATGATCCTTGCCGATGATAGTGATTGCTCTAACCTTTCTATCCTATGAATAAGGTCCGCATTGTCACTTTGTCCAGTTTGAACATGCTGAATTCCCAACCTCAATTGTTCTGAGGTACCTACTGTATTATTGTGAAGGGCACTGGAGGAATCTGGACGAACTGGAGCAGCTTCTATACCGTCCGTATTGCCATCGCCGGTACAATTCCGATTCAACGAAGGTGAAGGTGACGAGATGGAAATAGACACGTGATCATTATTTGAATTCAGCTGTAATCGATTTGGACCGTATGTGCACGTAGGACTCTTGAATTTCTTACATGGATCGCATGGATTCGCTCTATCGCATTTCACTTTTCGACGCCGACATTCTGCACAGGATAGTGCAGGCCGTCGCCGTTTGAGAGGTGTGGGTACTACCCCGCGTGTATGTTCTGGGTCATCCATATGTCATCAGTTGATTCTTCTGTATCATTGTGATGTTCAGCACTGCGAGAAAGGCCTAAAAGACCGAGAATGAAAGGTGCTTCTGAATTAGGCGTGAGGTGATTTGGCATATCTCCGTCGGTGGTTCGGTGTTTTCCACTTCGGTTATAGTGCTTACTTTATCCTCTAACACTCGAGCGCACTAGATGGTTTCTGTGCTTTGGATACATGTATGATAATTATAAAGCTCTTATTTAGTCATTCACCTCAAAAGATCTAATTGCGTGCTACCAATGGCTCTGTTCTGGTGTTCGAGTCTTAAAATGCTCATATGTCGTCTAATGAATGAGAGGAGAATCCAAATAACATTAATCTGAGACTTATAATTTGAGATACTGATTCAAAACTTTCCCATCTCTCCGTACTCTGGGAGGCTCCATCCTTTAACGGTCTCCTTCAGTAACCATGCGCCAATGTTTATATGTAACAGGGAAGCTACTCCCATGAATAAATTGAATGCCGCAATACCAATGGAAGAAGATGGCGTACTCATGCCACCTTTTTCGACCCCTTTTTGCACTTTATCCATGAATGGTCGGAATTTGTTTTCGTATACCTCGAGTGCCATTCTGAAATCCTTTTCTCCATCAGCTTTCCCAATCTCACCGGCTAATACATATGCACCAACGATTGCTGAAGTAGTACCCATCCCCGTGTTTGCTGTTGGGCAATATGCAGCGTCCCCCACAAGCACCACACGACCGCGAGACCAAGAGTCTAGTCGGACGAGACCCATATGCTCGCAGTAAAAGTCAGTAGAGTTCTCTAATGCTTTTATAAGATCATCGGTTCGCCACCCTGCGCCCCGAAAAATATCTTTAAAGGCATCCTTTTGCTTCTTAACATCTCCCCGTGCATCTCTGAGTTTATCCGAATTGCTTGTGCAACCGATGTACACCTGAATGTTGTGCTCATCATGCCTCCGAGTCATAATCCCTCGGTTTCCAGGAGACATATACAATGTAGCCAAGTACTCCTCTCCTTTCTTTATTGGCTGAGGGGTGGTAAAGTATCCCGTATAAACTCCACCTGGGAGCGGATAGAAAGCATCTTGTACATCAGGCCCAAGTAAAGTTTTGCGGATACTGGATCTTACTCCATCGGCGCCAACTAATAGATCGAATTTGTCTGTCCTGCCATCCGCGAAGTGGACTTCAACCTGGCCGTTTCTCTCCTCGAACTTCTCGATAACCGTCCCAAAAATATATTTAGCTCCATGTTTGGTGGAAGCATCGTAGATAAGGCGGCAAAGGTCCCCTCGCATAATCTCGTAATCTGTAGTAAAGTTTTGCTTTCCTTTGCCAGATGTATTAGCTGGAAAGTATGCTCGTCGTTTGCCAGATTTATTGACTATTTGTAGACCCTGTTCAGGGACCGACATATGGCGAAATTTTGGTTCGAGGCCCATTCGCTTCATGACTTCGATACCATGTCCCCGTAAATCGATCTGTAGACCCGTGGCTCGCAATGTAGGGAACCGTTCTACAACTGTCACATGGTGGCCGAGCTTAGAGAGCCAGAAGGCAAGAGAAGTCCCAGCAATGCCCCCACCACTGATGAGAATCTTCATGTTGAAGTGTTGTCAGGAATGTGAAATTGGCACTCGTGTGAGAGTCACAAATCACACTTATTATGGTGAAATTAATTGCGAGTGCTTCCTCAAATTATAAGTAGTTTGAGCAAGCTGAAGAGAAGTGAGATTGTCAATAAGTCAGTCCGGAAGACATGGCTACCTAATTATTGACTCTGTTATTTAGAAATTGCAAAGATTCACCGACTCGGCCGAGAGAACTTGTACGCTATGCTGGATTTACTCCTAAATACCCGAAGAAAATGCAGATGTAACGAAGCGTTTGATTATTAATGGAACAGGGTTTATCTAACTCTAGGAGTGTTTACTATGATTTCGCTCATCTTAAAATGCCAGACGCCTGCTATCTTGACGTTATCGAGTGAAGCTGGCATGAACTAGACTTGAGCTATCAAAGGTCCCCTGTGCTGTCCCCCTTTCTTTGAGTCGCTTAGTATGTCAGCATTCGCCAGTCTGCTGGTCACATGACTAACTGATGGCCCATATTTTAAGCACGGGGATATGATGATGATGGTGGGCTGCAGCCTCGCGTTCATGCCACTTCAGATCCAAATTCACGTCCCTCGAAGATAAATCTTTCCTCAACATCGACATTGCCACTTTACACTCCATAAGTGGAGATAGCTACAGATCTCTTCTTCATTATATAATCGCTTCCATCCTCAATAGAGCCGAAACCCCTCCCAACTCATCAATATGGCGGACACCGATATGCCAGATGGCAGCAATCACGACGAGCTCATCTCTCAGTTTTGTGAACTCACCAGTGCATCTCCCGGAGATGCTCGACAGTTTCTCTCCGCAAATCGATGGGACATCGGTGGAGCTGTATCAGAATACTACACATCACAGGAAGAAGGTGTAGCAGGAGCCCAAGAAGAAGCCGAGGATACTGAAGAAGAAGAGCCATATACTGGGCCCCGTACTCTCGATGGCAGGCCTGCTCCGCAGTCCATTCCGTCTATCCCTTCAAGCTCGCGCACTGCTGCACCTCCTCCACGGAAAACTGGCGGAATCAACACCCTGGGTTCCATAGCCAAAAGCTCAAGTGGTCATGGGCATGGACATGCTCATGACGACGACGATGATGATGATGATGACGAAGACTTTACGCCTGATGAGCCCCGAGACTTGTTTGCTGGTGGAGAAAAATCTGGACTGGCCGTGCAGGACCCCAACCGAGGTAGCAACGATCCAAGAAAGGTTGTTAATGATATAATCAAGAAGGCTAGAGCGTAAGAATGAATCTATTTACTATACTTTACTCAGTACTAATAGGAGATTAGGAACGCTGCTCGAGAAGGACAGCCTGCCGCTTCTTCCGGTGCACCATCTAGATTCCATGGCAGTGGTCAAACCCTAGGTGGCGATGATGCTCCTTCTCAAGTTATTCCAGATCCTACTACACAAGCTGCACCATCCTCGCCACCACAAACTCGCGTTCTACATCTTTGGGAGGATGGCTTTAGCATTGAGGATGGCCCGTTACACAGATTCGATGATGCGCAGAATGCTGCAGATCTCGCCATGATTCGCTCCGGCCGTGCACCCCTTCATCTAATGAATGTTCGAGAAAATCAGCAAGTTGATGTACACTTACAAAAGCATGATGAAAATTACAAGCAACCTACGAAAGTATGGAAGCCGTTTTCCGGCAGTGGTCAAAGACTTGGAAGTCCCACACCAGGCCCCTCTGGCAGCTCTGTTGTGACTCCTACCCCAGCAGTTCAATCTACTCCAGCCTCATCAACTTCTGGACCTCCAGAGGTCAACGTAGATCCCGCTGTTCCTACGGTTTCATTGAGACTTCAGTTGGCCAATGGTACCCGATTACCTGTTCGATTCAACACCACGCAAACAATCGGTGATGTTTATGATTTCATCACTCGAGCTGCTCCTCAGGATAGCACTGGTAGATCATGGGTTTTAGCGACAACTTTTCCCAATAAGGACCATACTGACAAGAGCTTGGTGCTGGGCGAGATGGCGGAGTTCAAGCGAGGAGGAACAGCAGTGCAGAAGTGGTCATAGCTCCTCTACAATGAGTGAAAAGGTACTAAATAGACATGGTTCTCCATAGAGACGATGACCATATTCCCGGTCTCTAGCTAAGCTGGCACCCAGAGTACAATAGTTCTATGTTAAAAGTGTGCTGAAGTATAAGCGTAGATAAGCTACATAATACAGTGCACTACACACCCAAGTAATACTGCTTCCTATGTATTGAACGTGAGTTTGCTTTGCGGCTCGGATTTACCAGTAGATATTTTCATTCTCTTAACAAATTCACCGGTATACAGCTAGAAGATAAACTCCGGGTAACAGAACGTCTTGGCTTTGAACAACCAGCTCCTCTTTTCCAACCCACCAACCAATGTTGAAGGCTGCTCGATCAGCGGAATCAGGTGATTATGCAGCTCCTGGATTTGGTATTAAACCAACTTCACCCCTGAATATGTAACTACCGGTAAAGCCGGGACAACAACCCTTCAAGATGACCCCGCCCTTAACACCCCGCAAACCCCAATGTAACAATAGTTGAGTTACTGCGTTATTACCTAGTTGGATTAATTCTCATATATGCTACCAGTATCGTACTCAAAATATGATTTATGAGTGAAAATAGCCTCTCTCCAAGTCGTCAATATTTAACCGCTCCTCTACAATGCTTACCGATACCTTTCCAACACTAGGATCCATTTCCCAGAACCGAAGTGTGATAATATTTCCGGTTATGGATATTAGATTAAGTGAAGGGGACCACGCCTCCGTTTGTTGCTACGCTTATGAGGATAATTGTTTCTCCCGGGGAGGCACTGGCGGATAAAGCAGGTATATACCTAGTCAATGTACCTTTACCTTTCTGCTGACGTTAGCTCAGCACTTAAAAGCACATCACGCCCGTTGCTGCTCCTCATTTGTATTTTATGAAGGGTTTTGTGAGTATCAAGTCTCGGGTTTCACCATCATGCTCTTCAGATATTACGTTTGGGCTGCTGTCGCTGCAGTTGTTTCTACGGCTGACCTTCCACCTCCTGGAGCAGATGGAAAGTACACGTTAACTGCCCCTGGAATTCGAGCAAAGGTTGGTAGACATTTTCCGCATTAAGCTTCATCGAAGTAACGTATTTTTTGAAACTGTGATTGACTGATCATATGTACGGTAGTTTATTCCATATGCCGCTACGCTTACAAATCTTTACGTGAAAGACAAAAACGGGGTCGAGCGAGATGTTGTTCTCGGTTATGATAACACATCTTACTACCGTAAATATGCGATTTTGAGATGCTGTGAGAATTGGGCTGACAACTTGCAGCTGTTGATCCCAACCATCCCGTGTACAACGCAATCCCAGGACGATATGCAAATCGCATTGGGCATGGCAAATTCACGTTGGATGGAGTGACCTATAATACCCCAAAGAATGATGGAGATAATACACTGCATAGTGGGCCAAACAACTGGTCTTATCGATTCTGGAACTTGACTGCACTGTCATCCGACTCGATTACCTTCTCTATCTATGATCCTGCAAACTCAACAGGCAGTGAGTATCTAATCATAGAAAAGCTTCCTTCTTGAAGCCCTTAATTACTTTAGGATTCAACTAACTCGGAAAGTGCCTGGTCATGTTGAAGCAAATGTCACCTACACACTGACCAAAAATGCATGGCATGTGTCCATCAAAGCTATTTCACCAGACGTTCGAACTCGTAAGTAACACCAACTTCTCAAAATACCTTGCATCTCGGTGTGTTGATAAAGCCATATGTAGCGATCATGGTCACTACTCATCCATATTTCAACCTTGACGCTTTTGCCAACCCTTCGACGGATTTGATCTGGAACCACACTCTCCATCTGCCATACGCCAAGCGTAATCTTGCAGCAGATGACGGTGCTCTCCCGACGGGAGAGATAATCACCATACCAGTTAACTCATCTGACGATTTCTGGTCCGCGCCACATCAGCTAGGCTTCGCCACTGGCCGTCCTGACTTCACTGGACATTGTGGCGGTGCTTGCACTGGTTATAATGGTGAATGGCTTCTGGATAATGTTCCTAGCCCTGATTCAGTTGTTGCTCAACTTGCAAGCCCATGGTCTGGTATTACTGCAGACTTCAGAACTAACCAAGCTGGTATTGTGATCTATACTTGTTATTGGATGGATGGATCTATCTTGATTAAATCAGATCAGGGGAGAAAGGGTGGTGATGGCAACGTTAAGAGTAGCGGATGTGTCGCTATTGAAGCTCATGATTGGGTAGATGGAATTAACCAGTAAGATTCGTCTCGAACTGAAGCCAACTTTATCTAACAAATCTCGTGCTTTAGCCCTGAGTGGAACAGACTTGATAAACAGATTTTTGGTCCTGGGCAGACATATGACTGGGAAGGTTCTTGGACTTTTGGAACTACAAAATAAGTTGTTCACGGCAACCATCGTAGACGCTTTTGGTATATTTAAAAGCTCAGCAGATGGTAGTGGTATAAAATGAAAAGTACATACATATATCATATCGACAGTGTGGACCATTTTTGTTTTTAAATTGTCCTTTTAAAACACGTCCTCATATATGCTATTCTCACTGACCTCAAATGTGCTCACGCTAAAGTGCCTCTTTTTTAGTCTTTTTTTTATTTGACTAATTTTCTAATCTTAAAGAAATACTTACCTTCTTGGCAATCGGATTATATACTAGCAAGGGAAAGGGGGAACATACATACTCTCTAGTTGAAAAGCATCTATTGACCGGCATCCATTTCTTCATGAGATATCGAAGCAGCAAGTGTCTGGATCCAATGGGAAAATCTGTTGAGTATAGAGCTCAAACTCTCGGTATATTCAGTATACTGATACTCAGACTCTTCAAAACCCTCATCTTCCTCTTCATTCTCAGCTTCATTCATGGAAACACGCTTGGGAGACTGGATCTGGTCGAATGCGTATTCGTCCTGTGCGGTTGGATCAAGTTGATCGTGTACAAGACTGCCTTGAACCACCGTTGTTTGTGTCCATGTTGTCTGCAATGTTTCGCCGTCATGATTATTTCTCATCTGAGCCGTAGTAGCTATTTGGATATGCCGTTGGCGCATCTCATGAGCCCACTCTCGCTCAGCCTGGTGTTCGCTGGCGATTTGTTCCTCCCGTGAAGGGATGACGACCCGGAGACATGGTTTTGCTAAGCATGGGCCGCCTTTGCCATCAACCGGAGTAGATAGAAGAGAAGAAATGGAAGATTCGTCGAATTTAGAGCCATAGCAGGTGCTGAAAAGTGATGGCGGGAGAGTGAGTGGTGAAATAGACTCCATCATCAACCGTGTCGAAATCCGAGGTGGTAGTAGACGGCGCGGTTGTGTAAACTCGCCTGCAATTTCTTGAGCTCTAGTATCATTACCTTTAATCATGCAGTCCATGCACAAGGCACCACTGCTAGTGTTTGTATCTAGTTCGTGAGGTGTGCGAGAGAGTAGTGGCTCGGAGTCTTCCTCCACAGCTACTCCACAATTCTTGCATTGCAAGTAAGTGTCTACTCCTCCCTCGAGATTGATAATTCTGGCACGTATCTTCACCATTTCTTCTGCGTCTAGACCAACAGAGAGCGGGTCATTTCCGTCACTGTCCGCTCTTGACACCCAACCATCTTGCTGGTTATCATAGCTCGAAATTGTAGCCATTGATCTTTTGGTAGAATGATAGAAGTTTCGGATGCTTAATATATAATCAAAAACTTGCTAGCTTTTTCCCCTCGAGAAAGGGTTTGCAAATTAGAGAGATTATGCTCGAGGAGGAAGATATGGTGTGTGTATATATATACTAACCCAAAGCCTCTCAAGTTCACTAGGACTGAACATTGTTAACCAATACCAAGGCAATTGAAGGCTGAACAAGCTGTCAAAACAAAATCCATTGTTTCAGTTCATCAATTTCTTTATGCTGTCAGAAATATGATGTCACCTTAATTGTTAAATCTCTTACTTCGTGAATTTAACAATGCTTTGTTCCAGCCGCTTTTATGATATAGCAAAGCACCTTTGTAGAAAGTCCACATTGTCCACATACAAAACTCCCCGACAAAGAATATCTCAAACTTGTTGTTTGAACAGTCCTATGCCACAATATAAGATGTTTGGCTATCTACTGATCTTCTTGCCTAATCTGACTCCATTACTCGTATAATCTTTCTACTTTATTCTTGGTCGCTAGTACATACTAGAATTACTCAGATGGCTAAACACAAAGGAATGGGCACTGCGCAGGCGCAAGGCAAGCAGGGTAAGCCAGGAAATCAACAAGTCTTTTGTAACAACTGTAAGAAATACGGCCACAGAGAAAAAGATTGTCGCAACAAAAATCAATTCCAGCAGAGTTATCAACAAAAACCAGGTAAGAAGCAGCTTCGGCCATGCCAATATTGCCAAAAAGGTCACATGGACTATGAATGTCCAAACAATCCCAACAACAAAGATAGCCAAGCCAATAACCAACAGACTTCTAACAACCCATGTAAACGCTGCGGGAGTCAGTGGTATCACGGCCATAAGTGCGAACAAGCACAAAAAGGGGGAGAACCATCCAGAGCATACAAGCATTGCGGAGAAAAACACTACGATAATCAATGTCCTAAAATCTCTAATAAGAGCAAACAACCGAATCATGCTACAATGCTCTGCACAGTGTGCAACGAAGGGGTACACATGGAGAAAAACTGCCCCCTCGTCGTCGAGGCTGATCACAATATGCCAGCATATAATCAAGCCCAGGCAGGCCAAATTATGCCATGGTCATCGATGGATGATCCTATGACTGGTGTGGAGGAAGAAGAGGAAGGGCCGCAATATAAGGATGTACCATTTTCACAGGGTAGGTTTGAATCAAACTCCCCATTCGAATTTGGAACCTGGGACGGCACGGGTGATGACCCTGAGATTTTACCAGATGCGCCACCACTCGTGGACGAATACATTCCATTCAATGGTTTGAATTATGAGTCCTGGCAGTACTACCGCTATCAAGAAGAGGCCACGAGACAAGTTAGACTCCAGCAGCAGCAGCGGAGTAAACCATTTGTGTATACCGCACCACAGCCATTTGCTATTCCCTTCAGTAACTGGATGAGTTGTCGTTACTAAAATTGCTGAAGGAGTGGAGAGACAGGTAAGTAAAGAAGTATCTCTATATCTTTTATCCTTTAATGCACTCAGAGGTAGAATGTCAATCTTCCTAACCTGTGTGTAGGACCAAGAAGGCAGATTTTGTTGTTTTAAAAACAAGATAGATTCATTTACAGTTAAAACATAGCAAACACCGTTTGATTTCATTTATGAAACTAATAATACTATGTCAAGTAAGGGATTGCCTTTGTCGCGTCACTAGCTAGAAAGGTATGGAGCTCTTTTCGCCATTGATTGTTTTCTCTCAAGTGATTACTGTGTGGTAATCAGCGTTACTTAGGTGAAATTCCTTTGTTGTCAAACTGTCTTTGTTCATGAGTCTGTCATGACACTTTCCATCCAAGGATAAACTGCCGAATTTGCTAGTGGGTATCCCATGTGCAGTGCGTTTGAGAAGAACCTATCCGTCTTAGAATTTGCCGTTCGATGATGATACTGAATATTCACACTTACCTTGCTTCTTTTGGCGTCCCGTGTTCAAAGAGAAGCCTCGAGTCCTCGATCGGCATGAGACCATCCTCGGTACCCTGGCGGACATTAATTAGCATTGAAAAGACTAACACGTATAATATTTGATACTCACATTGATCAACAAGAGTCGGGTAGCGGGTTTCTGGATGATCCCATTGTCTAAGAGAGAAAATCGCTCTTGGGCACCACTTTTGAATTCTTCCGCTGTGGAATAACCATGTTTCAGTGCAACAGCCGGCCAAATTCTGAATATGTTAGTCGAGATCTTCAGCATGATGCTTTCAAAACCTACGAGAAGGGGTATTCATGGCCGTCAGCATATTCGATCCATTCGCGACCGAAGAAATAATGGCTTGCAGCTCCTTGCGCAACACTTCCTCTCAATCTATCTTTGTGTGTATGTGCAATTCTCACAGCATAGTACCCACCACAACTCAACCCCCAAGCCATCACTTTGTGCATGTCAAAATGGCCTTCTTTCTCCATCCAACTCAAGATGCTCGTCCACAATCGATCCGACCCCTCTGGATCAGAAGGATCTATAGGAGAATCTGCTGTCCCAGGTATTTCGACAACGACACATCCCCATCCTCGGGCGATAAACTCGTTGATTCGCTGTGTGTTATCTGGTCTGTAGCCATCTAGGCCAGTAATGAGTAATACAACAGGAGCCTTTTTCTTTCCGTCTTTTACGCTTTTTGGATAACGAACGTATATCGGGATCCTATCCCGGTCCGCTCCTTTCCTAGCCGTATGGGCTACCAAGACCTGCTTGACAGGCTCGTCCCATTTGGTGGCTGCTCTCATGTAAACAGCTTTCTGAGATTCCCAAGCTCTCCACTTGACCTCAGAGTTTATTGTTGGAAAGCTAGTGATGTAGGGGAAGCGAGCGATTCTATATAGACATGCTGCTCTAAGATATAAATCCGAGGCTTCTGTGTGGTGTCCAGACCCTGAAGCTTGTATCCCCTGCTCGGTTAATTTTTCAGCAGTAGCAAAGAATGCTTCAGTATAGGCATCCCCATAACCATCATTAATATTGTTCTATGGGATGTTAGCTAGGCTTCAGATAAGATATGAGATTGAACATATACGTACAGCAATCAAGTACTCGAAAATAGGCTCAAAATCTTCAAATCTCCCGTCATGAAATGGATATACACTCTTGCTACACTATATTAGTAGTTAGCGATCAGCATTCTTGGTAGCTGTCTACTCGTGATGCGAGCAAGAAGGGTGCTTCTCATCACAAGCTTCAGTAGCAAAATACCGACAATATAGCTAGGACTGACCGGAAGTTTCCATTTTGTCTCCCATAAAGCTTTGATGCCTTCATGATGGGGCATGCGACTTTTGAATTTATCTCCGATGGCCCATCTTGTTGCAGGCTTTATAATTTCAGGTATCTTCGTTTTCGTGAAGTGAGGAGACATGTTTAGTGGCTGTTGGAACCTTTTACAATTAACCTTTCACTACAAGCAAAAATTGTGCTTCAACTTGAATAGAGAAACAGCAAAAAAATTTGAATAATTATTTTGGATATTGTTTTAAATATCGAGAGAATGTCCGGAACCCGTGGGGTTGTCCGTAACTACTTCTGTGAAGTCCGAGGAATTTGATCCCGTGACCATAACATCCATGATCCTTGGGGGACTTCCGAGCTTGAAGCTTGGGAAGATTGAATAGCACCTATTACTTACTTTTGGCAGGATCTGGTATATACTACTACGTCGACGATGCTATCGCCTGGTATCTGCTACGGGTTTTATTACCACCGTCGCAAGTCCATATTCACAATCCCCTGTTCTCCCTAATCCAGCTTTGTATGTCTAAGAACTTCCTCACCGCAGCAGTTCCCGTCAGCCAACTCTCTGCATTTGAGAAATTACCTGTTCTACTCAGGTAGAACATCCAGAAAGCAGAACTGGTTTTCCCCCGTGCAGAAGCAGTACCAATAAGCAATATCCATAGAAGAATACCAGGATATGAAATCCAAAAGTCGTCATCTGAACATTTCGAAAACGCGGTACACAGTTGCTGAAATACTACTTCATTTTGGGTAGAGGGGAAATCAATTGGAGGACACGTGAGAATACGTGAGTAAAGGAGTGATGCGCTTTGCAGTGTTTCTAGGAGGTGGTTGTGGGTTGTATTGGTGCATCTTGAGAGAAGTGGAAGTGTGAGCAAGGCTGTGTTGTAGTCGGATTGGGGTCTCTCTACGAAAGGAACAATTGGACCAAGCGGTTCAACTGAAGGATCAAAAGTTTGATATGTGAATTCGAAATTTCGTGTTAATATCCACATTCTGTTGAGAAGCGATATAATGGCGGCTTGGTCTTTGTGATAGCAGATGATGCTCTTGAAATTTCCTGACCCACATAAGGGCGATTCTTGATGGGTCATATACAAGTCTCTAGCTGGAGAAATGGGAGAAGAAACATAGTATGTGACTTTAGGGAGACGTGGCGTTTCGCCTGTTAAGATGGCTATCATAGAATCGAAACTTGGCAAATTAGCCTCGGCATGCTGCAGACAGATTAGTGAGCTACAACTTACAGGGTCAGCTTCGCTATCATGACTCCATCGTCATCAAACCCCTCAAAACCTCCTCTGAGGCTCACTATTCTTTGTATTGCATCCATATGGTTTATCATTTCCTCCACTTTGGAAAATCCCGCCTGCAGTTTGTAATTAGCAAGAAATCAAGTGCAACAGATCAATCTTAACTCACCGTCCACATTGCAAATGTCATGATAGACCCCAAAGTCCTGTCGCTGATGGCCATCAAGGAATCTTCTAGCTGATGCTGAATCCACTTGATAACGTCGACACGAAACTGGAAACACTCGGGACTCTGTCCAATCCAAGACAGCACCTTCAGATCAAGTACTGCTCCTCTGACGGCTGTAAAATCGGGGCTATGAATGCCTGGCATCCAACCAGACTGTCGAGGGGTCAAGCTTCTGTCACCAAGGTCTTTCCGATCTGACCCAGTAACAGTCAGCCGCTGTGGAAATGGCCATTTGGAGCGGTTAACATATAGAATCGGACCGTCCTTCTCAAACCATGCGTATGGTATTACTAAGGGTACATTAGCGAGCTCGTACTTCGGCACTGATGTGTTACTCTAGGACGAACTTACAATTTCCATGAGGCTGAATAATAGATGTAGGAGATAGCGATGGTGGACTTTGGAATATATCTACTGATAGAGGTAAAAGCTCATCCTGTTCAGTTATTTCTATACGCTCGCTGCTTTCAATGTCGGCATTTGGTTCCGGAGAAACATCTAGGGTTGCATTTGGTCGCAGTGCAACACGTCTTTGCCAAGTCAACTTTTCCAGATCTGCTTTCTGCGAATCTCTCTTCCTTTGATGGTATCCCTTCGATACATGGGACCGAACTGTTCTAACACTAGACACTTTGCCCCCTTTCCCTACCGCCACCCATTGCAGCAGTGATGTCTTAGGTGGAGCAGTGGGGGAAGTGGTTGTGAAAGTGCTCCCCTTTACACTGTTGTTCTCTTCCTGATTAATCCCTGTACACATCACTATGCTGGGATCGATATAGTAGAACACATTTAGTCCATCGATATCTCTAGGGGGTGGGTAGTAAGGCATCACTTTTTCTTGAGTCTGGGCTATTATATATTCTTGGCGATCTATAACATGTTAGCCGACACGGCATGCCAGCGGGGCATTGATCCACACTTACGATCCCCGTCTTAAGCGAGGCCCATTCTATTAAACCTACTTCTTCTAGAGATGTCGTTTCACAGAAAATCGAATATTAATATGAGCAGTAGATCAACTCTTGACAGGTTGGTTTATACCGAGATCCATACAAGACAACTATCCTATCTTATATCTAGTTTTCGAGTACCGTGTTTGCCACTGCAGCATTTAGTGGCATTACCTAATCATCACTAAGGCTGAATGGGAATCTGCCTCCCGCTTACTCCGTTATTTATAAAATGCTAAATGAAATCATCAATCATTTTTACCAAATTTCAAATTTCTCGTGGATAGCACATCAACAAAAGCTTGATATTGTAAAGTACTCATTAGTATGCGAACCTATTTCAGGACTACTAGCAAAATCGGGACTCAATCCGTCAATGATTTTGACCTGCACAGCCTCATCGAGTTATGACAATAGCTTCCATTGGTATATATTTAGTCACGTGATCTTAGAGTAACAAGCTTGTTATTAGAATGAGCAGCTCATACACGAGCTTGTAACTTCTTACAAGTGTGTACAGAGGTAAGATTATAATCCTTATAGATGTCTCACAATCAGGCTTCTTCCACCACCTTCTTCGGTCTCTCCAAACTTTGCGTCTCGCTCTCGGGCGTGTCTAACCCAGATGCAACTATTTGTTCCCTGTTTTTCGTCAGTTTTTTTTAGAGTATACTGGAAGAGCAGAAAACCTACGCTTGTCGTTTGTAAAGGTAAGACATGAGAGCAACTCCAATGATTGCCAGACCTCCGAATAAGATCAAGACTTGATAACCATACTTGTACTTAGGAGCATCATACGTTGGGAAGAGCACCACTGTGAAACCAGATTAGCCACTGATAATAGCTTTCACTATATCGGAAACTTACATGGTACCCAAAGCACCCAGGCATATGAGATAATGTTCGCTGTCGCAACAAGCAACTGGCGTGTATTTGGATTGGCAGCATTGAGATTGTGTCCCCAAGCCTATTAACTAGGTTAGAATGTACTTCTAACAGATCCTGGAAGTTGAGAATGCTTACAATGAGAATGGGAGTCGTAGCTGAGCCAGTGTACGAGATGTAGTAGGCGAACAAAAGAGCAGACTTTGGAACGTTCCACACGGACAGAATGATGTTGGAAAGCATCATGAAGAGACACAAGCCAATGATAAAGTGTGCTCGTTTGCTGGGGAAGTGATCTGCCAAGACACCAAAGGCAAAGGTGACGACGATTGCGAGTGCGTTTCCTGCAGTTGGTAAGGTATTCGCCTTGACAACACCATACCCAGCAGCTTTTAGCCACAAATTAAAGTAGCTCGTTGCTGTATGGCAAGCAGCAACCATGCTAAGGAGAGTGTCAGTTCTTCGTATCATTTCAATATGCTACAAGGGTGTCTTACACATATGGGAAAACAAATGCCCAAATTTTCCAGTTCAGGAACACTTCCTTGAAGACCTTCTTGCTTAACTTCACGGGTGGTACTCGGCCCATTTTTTCAATTCGCTCAATACCATATTTCCTGTCATCGGCATTCAGATAGAAAGCCTTCGTGGTATGTGGGAGATCTGGAATGCCAAAAAACCCCCATATGGCAATGGGAATTGAGATGACACCATCCATGATAAACAGCCATCGCCAACCGGCAAGACCATGTTTACCATTCATGCTTGTGTATAAACCGGCCTGGAGATAGCCACTAAACATGCTTGCAATTGACTCGACCTGCAAGAGAATAGCAACTCGCTTCGTGAGCTCTTTTGGTCCATACCAACCACCAAGTAACGCAACGTAACCCGGGAAAGCGCACGCCTCGGCGAGGCCAATGAAAAACCGCAGTGCGTACAGCGTCTCAATGTTCTTTGCACCGGCCATTCCCATCACAAGTACGGACCAAATAAGTTCGCAAGTTGGAATGAAGTACGAGGGGCGTACCCAGTGCAATTGAAACATCATTGCTGGCAAACTGCCAACCATAACACCCAGACTGAAATAGGTGTTGAGCCAATTCCGTTCGTTACCGACTAGGTGGAGCTAGATGGACTTCATATTAGCATAGGCTCCAGAATTTTCAGAACTAAAGTTGTGCGTTTCAACCCGGTCACACTCACATCTGTTGACATGCCAGAAATATATGCGTTGCTGATATTTGTCTGATCCAGATATTTGATAAAATAACCCAGCAGGATCGTTGTACTGTTGAGTCATGATTAGCTTGATTTTCTTATCCAGCTATCCTAGGAGTGTTCACGATGTCTACGTACAACATGTAACCATCAATCTTGTGAACGTATTTTCTGTTTCGTGGGGTGCCTTCTGCCGACTCCCATATTAAACCTACGACCCTCCTCCATGGCGATGTCGTCTTGCCCTCGTCTTCGTGATCATGGTCGACAGTGTTGTCGGGCACATCTCCAACGGCAGCGGTAGCTACTACCTTATTGTCTGACATGATGGTATGATTTGACGATCAACGCCAGAGGATTTATAGTATAAATGATAAAGAAAGGATACAGGTAGTGTCACGGAAACCAGAACACAGACGAGATACTAGAGTTGCAGATCACCGCTTGCTTTATATCACAATCAACCATCCTCATACAGTGTGTCCCAATACCATGCCAGTGGTATCGCACTCCATCCCATTCTTCATTAGTCTTAGCCTTGGTGTGAATTTGATCATACCAGTGGGGTGGTCTGGATGGTGCAATTGACACCCACAATCACAGTACCTTATCTTGCATCATTGCTAGCTATCACTAACAAACACCTAGAGCTTTCCGCTCACGATCTTCGAGCTCCTCGTAATCGTAAGGGGCCAAGTTAACAAGTTTGCCAACTTACGGCGAAAATAAGCTTCGCGTGCGGGCGTGCCTCTGCCCGGCAAACCGTTACCGGGCGTGTGGCTCGGTCATCTCGGGCAACGGTGACACCAAGCAGTTGCCCGTACACTTATTCTCGGCTCGCTTACGGGCAACTTCTCCTGAGGCCCTGGCTCGCTACCCCTATTATGCCTGGCCACCACTGTACTGCAACTCTTTCGTTAACTTCTAAGCTCACCTCCAAGAGCTGCTCGGGCGATGTTAATATAGTGAGCATATCGATGAGTTCCGATAAGCGTCGTTGAAGCTGACTTGTGGGCCGCAGACACGCACAGGTGCGTTATTTTGGTCAGGCAGGTATCTCAATCTCAAATACCAGAATTTACGTTACCTATTCCGTCAATATCTGGGGTATATGGAAAACAATTAGGCGCAACTCAAGTCAAATCTGGGGTTGTTCTGTCTTTTCCCCTGTAAACTTAGCCGTGATCACTACAAATATGAATACCCTTCGCATCAGCTTGGAAAAGGTCGACTTCCGCCCGCCCACCCAAGTCACGGACGATACCAGCGTGCTGACTCTGAAAAACTGGGTCTTTGAACCTCTGCTCAAATGGCAGCCCGGAGGGTTAGCGCAGCCTGGGCTGTTTGATCGCTGGGAACATGAATCTGAAGGCCGAGTCTGGCGCTTCCATATTCGTGAAGGCGCAATCTTCCATGATGGCGTTCCTTGTGTTGCCAGCCACATCATCGATTTCATCGAAGGAATTCTCCAGTCGAGAGACACTTTTGGTATGCGATGGAGTTACAATCGATACCTGGCCCATGCGAAGTTTACTACGGAGGATGAGCGTACCGTGAAGGTAGAGAACCCAGAACCTTTGGCAGACATCTTGGATATCTTCACAGAGTTTTATATTTGCCGAATTGATTCTGTTGGGAAGCCAATCCTAGGCACAGGACGGTACCGCGTAGTGGAATTTGAAAAAGAAGAGGGGAGATCGGTTCTAGAGTATGCGAATCCAGGTCTAAACACAACTCGAAGCCCACAACGCATCGTCGCTACAGCGGAACCCAACGCGGAAAAAAGGCTTGATCAGCTTCGTCAAGGGCGCGTAGATGCTGCACTGAATCTTGAGAGGGTCGAGGGTAAACTCCAGTTTGAATCAAGCCTCCAATGGGGAAAGGCAACCAACACACTCTCTATCATCTACTACTTGAACTGCTTCCAAGGCCTCTTTTCCTCACCAAAAGCACGTCTTGCCATCAATCACGCAGTCGACACAGAAGCACTGATTCGCGATGTATTCCACAACCTCGCTGTACCCGCGACGACCATCGTCAGTCCCTTTCATCTTGGAGCAGAAAATGCAGCGCTCAAACCAATTCCATACGATCAGGCCAAAGCACGAAGTCTTCTCAAGGGTCTGAACATCGAGGCACCCATTGTTCTTCGTACACCAACATACATGCCTGAGCGGGCTGAAGCCATTACACGCTTCGTAGCCGCTTCCCTGGAAGCAGTAGGCTTGAACGTAACTGTAGAAGTAGAAACCGATCGTCCGGCATATGCTCAGCAGGTTGGCCACGACAAGAGAATCGGCGACATGACGCTGTTCGATTCTTCACCCCATAGCACGTACCGCGTGCTCGATGACAAGATCTCGAGCGCGAATAGAGCGGTGTGGTGGCAGGGTTATGAGGATGCTGAAGTGGAGAGGCTCATCAAAGCTGCGAACCGTTGTGTGGAGGATAAGGATAGACAGGATGCGTATGGACAATGCCTGAAGCGGCTGAACGAAAATCCACCTTGGCTCTATTTGGTACATCCTATTGAGGTCTTTGGTGCAAGATTAGACGTGCACGGGCTTAGCATAAATTGTAAAGGAGCTCTTGATATTGAATAAAAATATACAATTTCACACACGCGTTTCAAGTCAATCCATTAAAACAATAAAACCTTTACGCTGACTTAGGTATTGATGAATCTGGGAACTGTGGAGTTTAAGACTACGAACAACAGGCAATGTCCAACATCATATGAATGCTAACCCTGCAGCAGCTAAATTCAATTTATTAATATTATACATCTATACTGAAGATGGAACCGAGGTGACTACTATGCGAAACCCGTTACCGCGCCAGAAACCACCCGGCTCAAGACTACCACGATAGGTACATGCAATTTTGGCTCTCCCACTAGAGAAACAGCCACCGCGCAGCACTCGTCGTAAAGATGCCGGAGCTTCTTGGGCTTCTCGGCCGTCATCGCGCCACGGATATTTGAAAGTTGGGGTGGTCATATTGTCACCCCAGAGTGTTGTGCACCATTCCCAGATGTTGCCCGACATATCATAACATCCGTGAGGGGAGCGACCTTTGGGGAACAGACCAACAGAACAAGTGGTATTAAATCCAGATTCTTCGTAGTTGGCACTATCATCTTGCCATTCTGTGCCCCATGGAAATATCGGCTCTGAACTGTCTTTGGTGTTCTGGTCTCCACGAGAAGCCCGTTCCCACTCTGGCTCAGTTGGTAGACGCACGTGCTCATTAATCCCGATTTTCCCCAGCGAGCGCCAACGGGTTGTCAACCATTTGCAATAGGCTACCGCATCATTCCAACTCAGGTCGGTTGCTGGTGCATTTTGTCTGTCTGGAGCAAATCCATCAGGACTTTGCCACTGGCGGCATGTATCCTTTACAAAAATGGAGTAGTCATGATTGACCACAGGATAAAGACCGATACGAAAACTATGGAGTGCTATTGTCTCTACAGGTTGAGAATTTGGATGGGTTTCAGATCCGAGAGGGAAATCTCCAGCTGGCACAAAGGCAAGAGCTGTTAGATCTCTAGGATCACCCAACCGGGATAGAACACGGCCGGCCTGCTCCCTTTGCATAGTTGGTAGTTTTGTTTCCCGAATGATATCTAACATGTGACCCGGAATCTGATCTGGTAGATGGCTTGGGTCAGTTGTAACATCAGACACTAATAGCGAGCCAAGCTGAGCATTGTACCCTGAACCACGGGCGAGTTCTCTGATTAGTTTGCCAGCTTTGCCAGCTTTGTCGAGGCGAGCTAGCAAACTACGCAGTACTGGCTCGGAATCCAATGGATTTCGGTGGAACAAGGCAATTGCCATTTCCACAGGTGAATTGAAAAGATGATGAGCAGCCAACAATTGCTGGACGGCCTTGGATGAAAATCCTTCAGTCACTGAACCATGTCCGAGGTGATTAAATGCCTGTGCTGTTAGTTTATCGGAGGTAGTCTTTTCAGGAGCAACAACTGCCAACCACGCGTCTAGGAGATCTTCAGCACGATCTCCTCGATCATTCGCCTGTAATGCAATAGCAAAAAATGCAGGATTGGCCGCTGCTGCACCTATTCCGATTGCAACATCTGATGGCTCAATTCGCATTGAGCTGCTCAGCCTTTGTCGTCTTTGTAACTTGAGTAGAGGTAGTAGGTCATGCCGGGTGACTTCAGATGGTAATCCCCAATGCTTGACAGCTCTAGCCTCTCCCAGAAATAGGAGATTGACATTATCAAGCTCCCTGACTAGATCGAGTATTTTTGCGACCAGACTTGAGCCTTCCTCCCCAGCCTTGTGAATAGAGTCGAGAACTATCAAAAATCTATATCTTGCTTCTTGGCCACCAGCTTGAACGGAGATAAATTTAGGCAAAGTTTCGTCGACGAAGGCCTTCAATGTCTCTGGACTATCTATCGCAAGATAACAAGGCATAATATTTTCCACCGACCATTGCTCATCATAAAATACCCCTTCCTCATTGCGAACCAGAGGTTGAGGATTTATTGGCCCTGTAGTTGCTAGTTTAAAAGCAAGGTGTTTTGCGAATGTGGTTTTGCCACTGCCACTAGGACCACTCAGTAACAAGAGCTTATGGTCTCTCACCAATTCGAGAGCAGAAAAGTAAACAGGAGGTTCCGACTTATCGTTAGCGTTTCTTTTCCGAAATCCTTTGGCAGCTTTGTCCTCGGAAGTGAAATTGACCAGCAAGGGAATATATCCTTGGGCCAGGTTCAGGACCTGGCCATCTGGTGCAATCAATAGTGGTTCTTCACCGAATGCCGCAGCGCACGCGCGATGGTGTTCTATAATGTCCATCGCACAACTGATTATTAGATATCATTGGCATTTGCAGTAGTCTGTCTGAATTAATATATGAGGCTCCGTCACCAGCGAGATTGCCTACATGAGTCTCGGCCAGGCATAATAGTAATATCTTGCCAGCAAGCCCGCAAAGGAGGGTCCAACGCTCACCCTAAACATCACGGCCAGCAATTATATGGAGATGGTCAACAATGGGGGAAGCTGAAGCTTTTTGTGGAATTCTTCAGCACGAACTATAATTTCTAATAAGCCCCACATCTCTCCCCAAAACGATAAGACGACATTTTTTCCGAATGTGGCATCATTTAATCACGAGAATTCCATTCTTCACTTCCAGAGATTATTTCCAATAATAGAAATAAACACAGAGCGCGGTCGTCACCATCATCACCAACGGTCCACAGAAACATCAAAAACTTTCACGCCCCAAATCCACCAAGATGCCGCTTTCCACCACCTTCACGCTGCCAAGCTCACCCTCCGCCCTCATCTTACCCGAAGACAATAAAGCCAGTCTTTTTCTCTGCTTCATCTCGTCAAATGATCCGGTAACGAATCAGTCATGGTGTCCCGATGTCCGAGCCGCATTGCCGCATATCCACGCTGCCTTTGCCGGCGATGGACTTGAGGGCGCTTTGGTGGAAGTAGGGCAACGACCCGAGTACGTCTTGTATAGCCCTTGAGACGCCATCTTCTCACTCGGTAGCGTAATTGGTAAAGATGTTCTCAAAAGCTGATAGTTAAACATAGATGGAAGAAACTAGACAATACTTTCAGAGTCGACTGGAATGTTCACAATGTCCCAGCGTTGGTCCGGTATCAACGCGTCGATGGGACGGTGAAAGAGACGGGGCGGTTGGTGGAAGATGAGATCTTAGACGCAAAGAAGCTTCACGAATTGCTCGGAAAATCTGCATGAAGGTGAAGATGGCTCTTAACTCCAATCAAAATCCCAATCACAAATCCACGGCCTTGTCTACATGCATTTAATCTTCAGTCCCAAAGCTGGGTAGGTATTCAAGCCTTTCAGAAATGTTCACTATTGTATAGGTGTTTGTCTGTTTGGTGCATTGACAAACCCTTGACATCTGGAAACCTACATTGATAGCTGAGAGGGGAGCCTACTTTATAATATTTTTCATTCTGTGAGTAAGGTATTTCTGTCAAAACCTTTGGAGGAGTCATGACTCCGATAGGATAAAAGAGAACTTAATACCTGGAGAGGAAGGCAGTAGTAGCTGTTCAGTGCTAGGGTAATGGAGAATAGCTGACACATTCTGCGCACGTCTTACGCACTTTCCATGCTTCGAGTGAAGACTGTGTCTTTCTCATTTGTCAGAATTGCCTGTTCAGTAAAATCATTTGTATCGGTGCTCTTTTAGGAGCCACTTTATTGTGCTAATTGACCACGAACTCATCTATGTCACGATAAACTTACCTGCTTCTGGGACCACTTCTCAGATCACTCCTTGCTAAGAGGAAATATATATCATTACCTTTGAAATATTAGAAGCTAGAGTTAGCTACAGCCAGAGTCTAAGCATCAGACGACTTAACAAGAGTATTTTCTTTATCGACAGTTTGCCTCCATAGCAAAATTTCTTTGAGCTATGTGGTTTTGTACAACCATTCTTTGATAGTACCGAAAGCATTCCACAATTTCAACGCATTTGAAGAAGTCTTTGTTACTTTCCGTTTTCATATCACAGCAAAGCGTTAAAAGACATGTTTTCACGCCCATGAATCTGAAGAGTTTGAGACGATACTCAACTATCTACATACAGGTGGCAGGTGAATATTATGTGCTTAAAAACCTCAATATCTTAAAGCTCTACGTATTTCAATACTATTCAAGGATTTCTTTGTCCAGCAAACAGTTCAAAATCATTATGAATCGGGAATCTTCACCCAGGGGGCGACCAGGCTACCCATATAACGCAGATGGATCACATTGGTATAGAGCACATTTACCCGATGAAGACTGTCCCGATAAATCAGCCTTCGGAATCGGTTTAGTATTAGGTTCTAAGGACAGTCTCACTGTTAAGCAGGAAAAGCTGTTGAAGATAGATGCCATCTTTTCGGCCATCACCAGCAGACACCGAATTTACGAGACCCCGCCACCTTTTGAGAGTGATGAGCAGCGCGAACAAGCTGTTCAGAGAGTAATTGAGGATATTAAGGATTTTCTCGTCAAGAACCATCCTCAAACCCCAACCGGCTGGATAAATGCTTGGGTCAGCGCTTTGGTAGTCAATCCTCCAGAATTTCCTGCGATCCGTCTTCCTTTTACTCTCGGCCACATCTCTATCTTCACTAGTGGACGATTAGACAACACCAAGTCATCAGATAAATTTGGAAGAAATGCCAATCAAGTTCAGGGTACTTCCAGGGCTTCGCAGCCAGTGAACTTTTCTCGACTTAGAAAAAGGAATTCGCTAATAGCAACGGCACGGCCACTGGCGACAGCAGACCAAGCAGCAAATATAGAATTCGATGCAAATACCATATCAGTTCAAGAACAGAGGGAGAAGATCAGCATTCTAAGGAGAATGTTTCCCACCGGTCAGCTACCTCCTTTCCAGAAGGCAGAGCAAACTCTCTTAGAATGTAGAGGCGACATTGAAACAGCATACCTCAAACTCGGAGGAAAACCTAAAGATGCTAGGAATATAGCTTCAGTATCACAAAGATCTACTATTCTAGGTTCTTTTAGGGGAGCTGGAATGTCTTCACGTAGCTCGACTCCATCTAAGGCCGCTTCTGTTGGACCTCTGAAGGTACCAATTACTCCCTCTCCTCAAAAACGCCTAGGATCGTCATCGAAAAGTGTAGCTTCAACGGCACCTACTGAAGAAATAACTCCTCAGTCGTTTGCCAACTCCCCTTCTTCACCAACTAAGCGATCAAGATTTTCACTCAAAACTCCTGCATCCAAAGTTGCCTCTTTAACTTCTCCTACGCCAATCAAAAGCCCGCAAAAATCTGTTTCAGGTCCTAAAGCAGCTTTGACTACGCTCGTCAGCTCGAAAAAGTCTGAAGGGAAACCAAAGACAAAAGAGGCTGCTGATCAGTTTCATGAACTCTTTGAGGTGGTGGATCGAACTGCATATAGATCAGGAGGTAAAATTGAGGACAATATCGATTCTATACTGTCTTCTGTTGCGGAGGATTATCCTCCGGGCTTTGCTCAAGCATTCAAAGACCTGAAGCCTGATATTCGTTCCTCCGAACAACAGGCGCAGTTCGACTATGAAGATGACTTTTATGTTTCAACAGATTCCAAGGACATTTTGGCACCGTAAGTGTTTTGACAATCTTTTGGAAGCTTTCGACTAATCTTATATTTAGACTCAAAGATCTTCAGAATGAAGTGGCTGTCACTCAGGTTAAGCCACCACGAGAAGGGGAAGGTTTGTCATTGTGGGAGCAATGCTGTCTACTATTTCAGATTGAACCTCAGAAAACTGAGGTTAACGAGATGGTTGCTATCGCTGGATTAAAGCATCCGCTATACCAGTTCCAAGCCTTTGCTGTATACTGGCAGATGGTCACGTCTAGATCAATGGGAGGTGGATTTGTCGCCGACGCACCCGGCCTTGGTAAAACTCTCGAATTTATGGCTCTTCTGGTAGTTGAACGTCAATTATGTATTCTCAAGGCTGAACTCGCCGAATCCTTGTCTAAGGGTAACAGCAAGAAGAATATAGGTCTCACTGCAGATGGAAAACATTTGAATGATGAGCCTCATCAATCTCTTGATATATGCCCAAGTTTGAAAATGCGCCCAGGCTGGATAAAATGTCCTTGCATGAAATCTTCCCCAGCATATCGGCTTGATCCAATACCAGGTGTCAGACTTGCTGTGGTGCCAGAGGCGTTGATGACAAATTGGAGAAAGGAATGGGATACACATATTGACCTTGACTCGGAGCTAGATATGAGGCTTCTGCTAGCACATCAGGGAAGCCAGGTCAACTCCAAAATCAAAGAGATGGCATACGACCCAGGAAATGTGAATATGCTAAAAGCTTCGTTCCCCCGCAATAATGATACACAGAATAATGCAAGAGCTGGTCAGGAAAGATTCCTTGTGCTTACAACAGCTGTGGCATACGAAACGTAAGTGTGTTTTGGAACTGAACATCTGCCCCTCAACCGTCTCAAGCGCGCTTACCTTCTACAACATCGAAAGTAAACACCCCCTGCTTTGCCTTTGATGTCTTGGAAGACAATTCGCATTCAATGAGATACCAAGTCACCTGCTGGGGCTTTTTTTGACTAACGAATACTGATGCCCTATTATCCAGGTGGATCCGAAAATTTGAGTATAGGAAATCCGGTTCTGCTCTTATGAATACTTTGAAGCACGGCAAAGATGTGAAGAAATTACAAATAGCATTTGGGATCGCATGTGGTGATGAATGCCACGAGAATTTTCGGATCGGCAAAGGCGTAGGGGGGGTCCTCGCCGGACTCCCGGGTAAGAAAGTCATTGTATGGGGTTTGACTGGCACCCCCATTGAAAACACAATTAGGAGCCTGGAAGGAATTCTATATGCACTCGAATCACAATATGATAAAGATCATAAGTCATCCGATTCGCCATGGACTCGAGACGAGAAGCTCAAACCTTTTAGGAGAGAGATATTTGATAACTTATGCAAGGAGGTAGAAAGAGAAACTAAGTCCAAGAGAAAGAGCAGTGCAGCTACCATTGCGGACTTCAAGAATAGATTCTTACCATTCTTGACTGAATTTATGATACGGCGTACATCTGTAAGTTCACAAATGCCCTTGTGTCTATTTTTGGAAATATTGCACATCAGTGCTCCAAACTCAATCATCCTGTCTTTTTATCCTTAGAACCTATGCAAGGATAAGGGGGATTAGATGAATCTTCTACGGTTTCCAAAATTCTAAAGTAACCAAGATGGGGCACGGGTCTGTTGAAGAAAACATATATTACGGTGCTGAACATTTGGGCAGGAATCTATATGGCAAGGACATTCACTCATCCCTCTCAAACCTATGCTTCACCAAGACATAATACTTGGGCATAATGCCAAATTTGACAAAGATATCCAAGCGATGCAGCCACAGTTTGATGCAATTATATCAAACACACTCCGGGAGAAACAACGGCTCTGGAAGATCAATCGCCCAGGCGAACCGTTCCCGACAGAGCTCAGCTTCAATGATACCGTAACTTTGTTATATAAGCAGAAGATCTTGGCAACATGCCCTGCCTTGGTGAACTTGACTACGGGCCCGAGCGCAATGACTCTAATGTGGGATGAATTGGAGAAATGGAACAGCAGTGAGAATTCGTCACCATATAGCAAAAATCTCACAGAAATTGTCACTCATAGCCCTAAATTACTCTGGCTTCGAAAGTTTCTAATCGATCTAGACAATTCGAAAGACGTACATGGGGATGAACAGAAGGTAGTAATAGTGAGTCAGTTTAGTAGCATCTGCTTGATAGTTAAGCTGGTAAGTTTGCCTTGTGAAATCAATATTACCCTTCATCAGTAATACTATTAACACGAAACAAGATGATTGAACGCTACATTCCTCTAAAAGCAGGACGCGTCGGATTGGTGAAACCCAAACAGGCCACCCGTGATGTGGCTATCATTTTAGAGTCATTCAACGATGATGTTCACATCGACAAACAGAACAAGATTGTCAGAAAGCAGAAGCATAACTTCCAGTATTTAGTCGGTCCTATCCGGCAGTTGGGCCGTGGGCTTCAATTAACCCGTGCTTGCAATATTGTTTTGATGGAACCAGACCACAAATATGATCACGAACTGCAAGCATTCGCGCGAATCAACCGCATCGGGCAAAAGAATCATATTGCATTTTCATATCGGCTGCTAGACGCGGATTCTAAGATAGAGCAGGATATTGTAGTGCGACAAATGGAGAACAACGAGACTCCTGGACCCCTGGTTAAAGACGCAAGAAGAATGAGGTTGTACGAAGATGAAAAGGGGATTGTTGATGATGAGTACCTGTACGACCTGGTACGAGGAGACTATCAACAGGAACAAAGCCAAGACCAGCAACCAGATGCAAAAGCAAGGAGTGACAGTGACGCACTATTACCTGGTGATGCTTTCCTTCTACCCAATGTAGCCACACGAGACCTATCATCAAAAGTCGATGAAGCAGCTAAGCGTACGACGCTACCAATTAGCCCATCTGATGCGAACTACACATTACCAGCTACGAGCTATAAAATGCCACCGGATGAAGGTTTTGTGCATGGCATCCAAGCAGAAGATGAGGAAGTCTTTAGCACGAAATCAGTTTCACAAGAGAGGGCTGTTGGGGGAACGTCGTTTCTCTACGACGACGAGGACATGGAATAAGAGATATCATTTAATGAAGAGACAGCCAACGCATCTCGCTAGCCCAAAGTATCAGCCAGAAATTTGTTGTACGGACAATTTGCAAGACATATGCCAATAAGTTATATTGGATGTTCAATATAATGATATTTTTTTCTTCTAATGATAAGCAAATATATTGGGGCGCTGGGTGGCTTGCGTGTTTTTGCATAAATGTCTGCGCTGGAACTCTCTTTTCTTAGTTATCAAGGAGATGAAATAATGGGCTTCTTGAATAGTGAGATTGGCCATGTACCTAATATATAGATGTTTGCTTTTTAAATATGTCATTAAGACAATGTCGGAATTGAAATCATGTGATGTACATCTTCCAGGGTAAGCGAACTCCGTGGCCCAATGAGGCAGCTCATTGAGTGAAAGTGGGATAGCCTTTCATAACCAACCCTATTCGAGTAACTGTCCCAGTTGATAGGCTCATTGCTTACCATTTAATTCCCAAGTAATTATCTATTTAAGAAGCCAGTGCATCTTCTTCCTTTACTACACTTTGTTTTCCTTCTCATTTTTCGAATTAGCAATGGACGAGAACTCAAATCCCAAGAGCAGCTTACCGCAATATGCTCCTATAAGCCAACAAAACAACTCACATCCTCATCGCCGCTCTCGAATTCGAAGATCTCGAGCTGCTAAACTTATTGCATTGGGCTCTATCGTGTTTGTAGCGTACTCTCAATGGGTGCAATTGCGCACTCAACAGTCAGACGCGGGGCTGTTGTCGCTGGATAAACTTCAGGCTGATTTCAAAACTTGTGAAAAACTGCAACACAAACCCAAAGATCCTAGCGGTCCCCGAGAGAAAAATGCCCGGTACATTGATGGCCACAAGCCAACGCTAATCCGTAATGCGACAATATGGACAGGTGAGCCACTGGATGGGACTAGTGCTGCTGATGCGAAAGCCGGAAAAGGATTTGGATGGGTTAAGTCCGATGTTCTACTTCAGTATGGCTTGATTATTAGTGTAGAGCCGAGCATTTCCAAGGATGGGTTGCCTGTTGATACAATCATATGGGAGGCTGAGGGAAGACAACTGACAGCGGGTATAATCGATATGCATAGTCACGCTGGTGTCTATCCTCTCCCGGCATTGGAAGGTGGCAATGACGGCAACGAGATGAGCAATGATGTTACTCCGTTTGTGAGGTCTCTTGATGCTTTGGACCCTTTCGATCCGCAATATCAGGTGATCAAATCTGGAGGTGTGACGACTTCTCTAATCCTACCTGGATCTGGTAACAATATAGGCGGAGAAGCCTACGCTGTCAAGCATGCGGTTGGCAAGAAAGATGGGCGCGCAGAAATCGGCCCTAAAGATATGCTGGCTGATCCTGAAGGGAACTGGCGCTACATGAAGATGGCTTGTGGCGAGAATGCTAAGAGAGTCTATGGAGGAGCAGGAGTTGATAAAGGACCTTTCAGCAGAATGGGAGAGTCTTGGTATTTCCGACATGCATTTGAGCAAGCAAAGCAGCAAGTTGTTGCTCAGGACGATTGGTGTAATGCAGCGTCGGCAAATGGTTTAGAGAGCATGAAAACCTACCTCCCTCAAGAATTGAAATGGGAGTCTCTCAGTGCCGCGCTGCGAGGACAGGTTCATATCAACACCCATTGCTACACAATCGCGGATCTAGAAGCATTTGTTGATCATACGAATGAATTCGAGTTTCCCATCAGAGCTTTCCACCATGCTCATCAGACATACTTGGTTCCTGAGGTAAGGTTACGAATGAGAAATCTTGGATTTTAACTAATTTCATAACAGATTCTGAAAAGAGCCTGGGGTGGTAGAACACCAGCAGCAGCCTTATTTGCTGATAACATGTATTACAAAGTAGAATCTTACACGGGATCTGAACAGGCCGGCAAGATTCTATATGAGAACGATGTTACGCCAATCTACGTAAGCGATAATCCTGTCATCAATGCCCAGCATGTCGTTTTTGAGGCAGCAAAGGCATATGGATACGGACTGGCATATCATGCTGCACTTGCAAGTGTAACTTCTGCTCCAGCTGAGCTTCTTGGTATGGGTGAGCGAATTGGAAAGATCAAGAGTGGATTCGATGCGGATATTGTTGTCTGGGATTCGGACCCATTAAGCGTGGGCGCTACACCTGTGCAGGTTTGGATTGATGGCACTTCTCAGTTCGAGGAACCTTTTGTCATGTCAAAACCACTTAGCACCCCTATTGTCCCAAACGCGGCTCTTGGGGCTGAGATTATAGATGACGCCCTGGTTGAGCAAAACGTGATTTTCACGGGCATCTCCCAAATCTTGATTCCAGGCTCCGAAATGACATTTAGTGTTAATGAATTAGCCAACGTGGTTGTCAAGAACGGAACTATCGTTTGTAGTGGCGCATGTACCACGGAAATGAAGGCGGCTTCATCTTCACACGGGGAAATTATCGCGCTACAAAACGGTCATCTCTCATCCTCATTCATTGGGTTTGGGTCTATGATTGGTCTCTCAGAAATACAAGCCGAAGGCGCTACCCAAAATGGGGATGATAATGGCGATTCTTTCAGTCGCGCTGTTGATGGACTGCAATTCGGCACCAAACAGCTTCGTGCAACCTTTGCCCACGGCGTTACGAAAGCAATATCAGCACCAGGCTTCCGCGAGGAGGGTCATCGTGGGGTCAGCGTGGGATTCTCCACTGGAGCTTCTCACTCTCTCGAAAAGGGATCTGTGTGGGCCGATGAAGTATCCCTTCACTATACACTCACCCTAGCAGCCAAGCATGATAAGACTCCTTCTATCTCTAGTGCAATTGGGGAGCTCCGCCAAAAGCTTTTCAGCGCTGCATCTACAACTGATGCCATTAAAGACACTTACTCCGAGGCTTCATTTTTGAAGGATGTAACGAACGGAGAAATGCCACTGGTAATTACCGTCAATAGCGCCGATACGATTGCAGCCCTACTACGACTTAAAGCTGAGCTAGAACTTCACATCAAATCCACGAAGCATAGTGCAAACTCCAAAGAAGGCAAGATTAACCTCGTTATATTAGGAGGTGCAGAGTCCCATCTCGTTGCCAAAGAGATCGCAGCCGCCGGTGTCAGTGTTATACTCGCGCCACTTCTTGAGTATTCTAGAGCTTGGGACTCCAGACGCTCCTTAACCGGGGCTCCATTGACTAATGGAACTACTATAGACGCTCTTCTAGATGCTGGGGTTTTGACTGCGATAGCTTCATCACCAGGCGAGAGCTGGGAGGTGCGAGATTTGAACTTGATGGCTGGAATTGTTTATAAGAACAGTGGTGGGAAGCTAAGTCAATCGGATGCACTTGGGCTGATTGGAAAGAACTTTGAAAAGATTTTGGGTATCAAAACCCCTCAAGATGAGTTTGTGGTCTTTGAAGGCAGTCCATTGGAGATTGGAGGACGAGTCAAAGCTGTAGGAAGCCAGGGGAGAGTGTCCGTCTTTTAAGGCAGTGTAACACCAAAAAAATATACTTCTAGAATATGATTAATAAATAAGCACTGGGTTACTTGTGTTATTCATTCTTTATGTTATGTGTACTCATAGACATTAGATTTCACGCGAGAGGGAGGGATGGTATCCTCTCTCAAGTATGCACAGCATATTAGCCTCGTTTTATCTTACTGGATAGATCAATGCGGTATGATCCCTCCTTGTTTTACAGACTTTTATGTCTATCCCAAATCCTATAATTTCGCTCTCCCACTCTTCGTAAACACGTTCGTTAACTTGAAAAGCCCAAAATCCATACCCGTAATGCCTGGAATAATCTTATTCGCCCACTCCGTAGCATCAGTCGCAGCTAACGCTTCCCATGGGACGTCTGGACCTTCAAACTCATGCAGTGCTAAAGATGGTAAGTTTTCTGTTGGATGAAGACGTTCGAACGCTGATAGAAGAGTGCGTGATTTGAGAGTATATCGTGAGGTGCGCCGGTAGTTGGGGCATTTTGCTATTTCAGAGACGTGCTCTCCCCGATACCATTCGTCGAGTTGAGTGGGGTTGGAGTGTTTTATTGCTGCACATAGAAGGAAAGGCGCCGGTCCTTGGTATTTACTTAGTTAACGTGCTCGGTACATATTATAGCGTAGCTTTGCTTCTTCCCAATCTGGAAGAGAAGTGTCGTGACTTACCCTGAGCAGCCTGCCTCTCATCCACCTGCACAGTCTCGTAAGCCCTAGTGTCAAACTCCGCATTCTTAAACACCCTGTCCTTGTTTGGTCCTGGACTCTGTCCTTCCAGTGTAGCGAATTCTGCCGTCTCCATATGATTTAAATCTGGCATGTTATAAAGTGTAAGATATTTTAACTTCCGGTCTGGAGAGGGACCTTCCAGAACGTGCTCGTATCTGTATGCGTGTGTAACTCCTGATTGCCGCACCACATCTGGAATATGTTCGTCACAATACCAAAAGTCGAAATCCTCTCGGGAGAGGTTGGATGTGTTGATTACATCGGAATTAACAAAGAGGACGCCTGGGATGGGGATTTTAGCACCCATTGTAATAGATCCTAGTAAATATTTTACTGAAATTAGAAAAATTGTTAAGGAAAGATGTAAGCTACATTTGAAAGTATTGTTTATATACTTACCTATATTTTAGAGCTTCAAGAGTGCCTCGGATTCGGTCGTCAATACCGCGGGGTTACGGGTAAACACACCCGACCCGAACATGCCTCCAGAAAGTAACAATGTGTAAACAACTCGTCTTGTACAAGCAATCTGAGATTTATCAGCAGGATAGATTTGTTGAAACCAAAGCCATCACCCAATAAAATGATTTGGTTCACACTAATATACAACATCTGACAAAATTCAGAGAGGAGGTGGAGGCTACGGATCCCCTAAAAGAAAAGCTCTGAACTTTTTGTTGAGCGAATTGGAAAGTAAGGTGACATCTACGCCTATATTTATGAGTGACAGACATCCCATGTTGTTGTCAATATTTAGCGCCAACTATTAGCATGTATTCTTGGCAGGTGTCAACTCATTCTCGCTTAGTGAAAAGGGGCCAGGAGGAGGGGAGAAGGGGTGTCGGCGAATAACAGCTACCTAAGCTTTTACTGCAGGGCTTATTGAAAAAAAATTGTTAAATCTTCACAGTGGATCTTTTACTCTCTATACCCTTTTCTTCTTAGCTGTCTCAAGGTGAAGGAACAACTAAAGAAGTCACCGATGCCTTCCTCTTGACCTGTAAACGTAATCCATTTATCGTCACAAGTTCTTGTGTTTTACTATGAAGCTAAACATCGTTTTACTGGGCTGCTTATCATAGAAGGAGTACGCGCGATGATAAACCCCCTAACAAATGAGAAGTCAAGCTCTTCTATACCTCTAGCCTAACAATTGAACAAATGTGCCTGGTCGTTACAAGAAGAGCAAGCCATATGTACTGCAACTCTGGAACCCGTGGAATCTCTTTAAATGTAATTAGACTTGATAATGACCATATACAGAAAAGTTCAATTAAAAAATACATTTTTGTCCGAAATTAAAACTTAAGTATGGCATATGTTGTGTATTTTTTCTGAATGTAATATAACTGTCGATTGACTCTGAATACGTGGCACGACTACGTGGTATCACGTATGTGCTGTTTGTATTCGTAGAGTAATCGGTGTTGTATTGTAAACTACATACAGGTGTTGATGATATCCCCAACTAGGGATCCACAATGGTCATGTGACAATGGTCACATGACCAGCAGTAAATACATGTAGTGAGAATACACCAACAATAACTCTCGGCGTAACTAATTAAACCCAACCCTTCTACATAGTATTTGAGGATCACCACCGGTTAACATAACTCTTGATAATTAGCACTTGTAACGTAGCTGAAGGAGTGTGCGGCAGAGTTGAGTAATGGACGATAAAAGAGCCTTAATACAGCTGAAAGAAAGAAGGATATAATTGTATGCTGCTATGACAAAATGCTTTCCCGACTCCTCTTTTCCTACAGACAGCCAAGCCGGTTACTGTGGTAAGCTAGAGATTGCAGGTTGCATTCTCTAGGCAGTTCTTCATGAAACGGCTTTGCCTAGTGACTTTGGAATACTTTCGGGGCTCGTTGGGCGTAAGGATGAAACGGAGGAAGAAAAGTAAATAGATTAGCTTCTGTTATGTGTAACGAGAACAACGAACTTAGGCAAGCCTTCACGCGAGACAGAGGACCGGTTGACATTCAAACTTGAAGTTCATGAATCAAAAGCATAACCAATGTCGCTAGACTAATCTCGAAGTATATCAAAAGCGTGTTTTTTCTACGAGAAAGCTGAATTACTTTCAGCTCAAGTAGTATCGCGAAACTAGAACTGCACACTACCAGATCTTCTCAACCAGGTATTAAAACATGTTATCGTAAATCAAAAGAACCTGCAAATATTAGGAGAACGAGGTAGAATTCTTATGGCTTGATCGCTCGAGGTGCTACACCACTATTATACACCGCAAACCCCGCGCCATGCGATTCAGGCCTATCCAGGCTAGCCACCAATACCCGTAGCTTACAGTTGTACAACCCAATCCATCTATTTAGCTTCCCGTTTACTCGTCCTTGGCACCTCCACGTCCAGCCTTCTCGGTCTTCTCGATAGTTTTCTTGTCCTGGGCTGGGGCGGCAGCGCCGCTCAAGCTACTCATCAAACCAGCAGCAGCCTTGAAAGGGCGCTTCAGGTCACCGATAGCTGGCTTTCCGAAAAGGTGAATTTGGACTTCGTTGCCCTCGAAGGCGCCCTTGAGTGGAATGATTGACTGGATGAGGAGTGGGTTGGTGTACTTGAAGTACAAATGCATGACAGCCATCATTCCAAGACCCATCATCTGCGCCTTGTAGAGAGACTTCATTTGCTCAACATCGTAGCTGTGTACTGTTGTTGTGACAAGCTTGCCTTGCTCAGTGGATCCCAACGCAGGTGGTTCGACGTATTTGAGGGTGGTGAGGTCTGCGGATTAGTGTTAGTTACTTGGTAAAGAAGCAGACGGGGTGAAAGCTGGAGCATTACCTTTCTTCTTGTTAATGAGAAAGTGTGTATACGCGTAAATTGAGATGATGATAGCGTTGGAAACGAGGTAACCCAAGCGGATAAGATTCATGGTATCTGGATCTTCCATAGGAATCTTCTTGCTGACCTGCATCATTCCAAGGATGATGACCAGGTTGGTGCTGTGTTGAGTTAGGGCTATTCTCATTCTATTGCGCTCGTACAATGGGGGATCGAAACACATACATTTGTGGACTGATTGCCATTGTGAAGGTTGTTGTAAGATATGACCTGGAGGTAGTGTATATGTGTATAACCGAAAAGATACGGAGAGGATTGAACTGGACGCTGGGAGGGGTATGAAGATATAAATTCTTGATGATTACAGTTGAGATTTGAAAGGAAAGCCATGGACGATTTGAGAATCGTACCCGAGCTCGGATGATGGGGCTTGGCGTAACGCTAGTACCCATTGTGGCGAACGGTTGAAAAGGACACATCGCTTAGCACGGAGCATAGGTAGGTGGAATGAATTTGTAACGCTAAAATATATGGGATATCTTAATAACATTCCAAATCTAGTAGATAGGTGAAGACGATGTTATATTCACATTATAGCCGACACTAAGTTGTTCTGCTATACGTGGACTTCTCCAGACGAATACCCTCCGCCGGCATTTAGCTTGCAACACCACAATGGCCGATACCCTGTTTACAAAGAGTCCTACAGTGACATCCTATGGAAATTAACATGGTGATCGCCTCAGTGCAGTTTTTTTTTCCATTCGCTCTTCTCTCTGGAAATGATTACATCAAAATAACCAGCACTCGGTGTGACGCTTGGAGAAATTATGAGACAAATATCGGCTCAATCCTGCTAGGTGAGTAGGTACGCCTTGCTGGACCAAATGAGTAAGTGAATCGCATTTCAAGAGTATAATACTAAATACTACTGCTTTCAATAACAGTCTAATTGGAACGATATCATTCGAACTACGATATAGCTGCGTAATTTCTTTTGTCAGGACGTGTTTCGTATTTTTTTCGCTACAGAAGGCCTCCCAAATGTTAATTGTGCCCTTGTTTGAGACGAGAGAGAATTAGCGCATCTAGAAAGTAACTAATATTCTACTTTGATGCTATTGTTCTTACTATGGATAAGACGATCTTGAATTGAAAGAAGGCAATTCCATTTTTGTGGTATTTGGAAACAGATCATTGTATGATGCACTTGCTCTCTGGAAATCATAAACACTGAATGTTTATTGATTACGCAAGACTCGTTCTTCTTTAGCCATAGATAGCCAACGACTTTCGAAAGTGTACTTATGTTTCCTAGTAAACAAGAAATACGAAGCAGAAGCAGATTCTCGCTTAGAAAGGGGCATAAATCTTGGCATTACGAATGACTATCAAATCTCTAAGATGAGCAACAGATACGTGAAATCTGTAAAATTAAATATCTACACACTGCCTAAGCTGTGGTCTGAGCGTTACTTAGAGGATAAGCTTTTCCAAGACATAATTTCACTTGTAATAAGAAACTCGACCTGGTATCACGTGGTGATAAGCTGATAGCCATAATTGTCGCGACTCTCGAGCGAGTATGCGAACTTGCTGCAACATCACGAAACAGGGAATTCAAGATCATCCTTTACGATGCCTTCCTCATCTGGTTCGGACGATGATGCGGTTTTCCAATCTCACTTCCACCGTTCGTCCTCTTCATCCTCTTCGCCGTCACCGCCTCCTTTACAACACAACTTCTTCGCGCCGCCATTCTATAATCGTCCACCTACACCACTTCCTCCCTCGCCTTCCCTCACGTCTCTCCTTCGTCCTTCTCGGCCTACAACCCCCGACTCCTCAGAAAACGAACTCGAGCCCGTACCGCGCGCCTCACCTAAGGTGCCGACTTATGAATACTATGGCTTCGTGTTATACTTATTCTCCTCCCTAACCTTTTTCTTCTACCTCCTCTGGTCATACCTCCCTTCGCCCTTCCTACATGCGCTAGGAATCAACTACTATCCAAATCGCTGGTGGAGCTTAGCCCTGCCGAGTTGGATCGTGATGCTGCTGGTGTACATCTATGTTGCGCTTGCTAGCTACAACACAGGTTATTTGACACTTGGATTGGAGAGCATTGAAACAATAATAGATGAAGCAGCAAATGTGGCAGTTATTGATAGCAAAGGTCGTATGAAGAGCGGAATTGAGCTGCAGCGGGCTGCAACTGCGGGTAGGAAGGTAAAGATCAATGCTGGAGGGGCTGTGGATGAATGGAAGGATGTTTGGAGTCAGGGCACAGATGCAGTGATGGACGTACCACTTGGAGGAGTTTGTGAAGTTCTATATGGAGAGAACAGACAGGAGTGGGAGGACGATGACTCAGATTGACAACACATCGCAACGGAACAATATATGCCAGACAAGAACATCAAGGAAGCGATGCAAGGGCAACGCCCAAAGTCGTCAGCGTCGAGTTGACGAGAGAATAACTGCACATGGACTGGCAGAATATGGATTGACAACCCGATATACTGAAGCGGAATATACCTATAGGACCCCATCCTCATGGTCTGCTAGGAAGGGTTTACCCAGAGACTCTGGCTGTCAAACGCGAGGATCTGGAATAAACGAGGTTTAAGCAACGCTTTAGAAGATAGTGTTCAGAGACTATGGACCCAGTCAAGTTCCTATTTGGCAAAGATAGAGCGATTGAGAAATATCAACAAACTAGCAAGTCTAGGCTTGCTAAGGTCAGTAGACTACGAGACAGAACAGTAGGAGTCGTGGTATAAAAAGGAACTGTCTTCAACATAACGGAGCCCGCCGAAATCAGACTCGCAATATTTGTACAATAGTAGAACTTTAGAGATACACTTTACCACCTGCAGTAGCAAGCGAGGTTCAATCTTAGGTATCCGAAATTAAATAATATTCAATCCGTTCCGCTTTATAAGATTATAGTCATATTGCAAATTAGTTCATCTCTAGCTAGGCTCATATGCCCGCCCATAAAACCTGACGGGGTTTAGAGTGTTTCTAAGTTGCAATCACAATATCTCGTGCGAGCTAGTTGCACTCACGATAGAATCCGTCAAACAGAGCAATAAAAGACCATATATCTCTCCAAATTATGTTATCATTTGTACACATCCCTCCCAAAATAAACAGTGGGGTTGTCTAAACTACATAGTGATTCCCCACCATTATGCCATGCAATGCGAAGAAGATACAGGGTACAGTAGATAGGTAATCCGCAAATCAAATACACGTCAGAAAGGGTATTGTTATCTCATCTTGTCGTTGTTCGTTCAATGTACTCCTTTCATTATCTCGCAAACACCTTTACAACTCCATCGCCACCGGCGCTAACCACCCATCTCCCATCGAGACTCCAAACAACGGAACAGACACCTTCGCCACGCATGAGACGATGGCTTGTGATCTCTTGTGTGCAGCTACGCTTCTCAAGTGACCAGAACCGTAAACTTGCGTCGTGGCCTGCAGAAACAAGCTCGCGGCCATCGGGCGATAGTGATAGCGATGATATAGCGGCTGGATGAGCAAGCATGTTGTATGTGCATTGACCTGTTGATGGATCATCAGTCGAATCCGTAATATCAGAGGAGCGACTTGGTGTTGTGAACTTACCACTATTAGCATCGTAGAATCGAATGTATCGATCTTCATGTCCGCTTATTATGATCCCTTCTACACTACCGCTCGTGCCTGTTGCACCGACGACAACTCCTTCATCTTCCGAAAGACCTCGGCCAGAATCAAAGCTTAGTGAACCGTCAAGTCCTGAAGTGGTTGCCACAATAGCATTGACACCAGTAGCTGGAGTGTTATCGTAAGTTTCAAGGCTCTGCATCGAGGCAACTTCTTCTCCGGTTCTGGTATCATAAACAAGAACCGCGGCATCGGAGTAGGATACCACGAAAGCCTCACCAGAAGCTGAGAGGGGGGTAATGCAAGTAGGCGAGGCTGTGCTGTTCGCCCTAGAGATTGAATGTACCAGTGTATGATTGAATGGTGAATTCGAGGCAACACTAGGCTGTGGAGAAGATGGGAACCCGGAGCCGGAAGACATCGAGTTGCCTCTTACGCGGCCACCTCTTCGACTTCCGCCTTGTGGTGACACTAATTGCGGTGGTGCAGTCACAGCCCATACTTTGACTGTACCATCTGCAGATCCAGAGGCTACAAGTATGCGATCTGGTCCACCATAGGGATTACTTTGGCCGAAGACAGCTCCCGTCGTGCCAGGCAAGACACAAACGGTCCAGACGGCATCGGTATGACCGTCAAGAGTTGCTTTAGGATCAACCCGGCCACGTTCCCATACTCTGACTGTGGCATCTTGACCTCCAGAGAATATCCAACCATCACCTTG